>OARM01000035.1_pt1 | contig 106384 bp, 101 predicted proteins | sample 1475591 | NCBI WGS metagenome assembly OARM01 (sample SAMEA3360676, study PRJEB22359) | human gut metagenome | biome: ENVO:urban biome; feature: ENVO:human-associated habitat; material: ENVO:feces | place: Bangladesh | collected 2011
GGAATACCTACTTTATTTTAACTAAAAAACGTGCAATATCTATGGCTCCTAAACAATATTGAGTTTAGATATTGATTTTCTATTAAATATTTATATGCTATATTCTATATAATATTTTAAAGGAGTAAAGTTAGAAAATGGATAATAAAAAACTCAATGATATAATTATCGGTATGAGGAGAGAATTGCATCAAATACCAGAAATTGGCACAGATTTGCCTCAAACTAAAAAATATGTTATTGATAAATTAAAATTATTAGGACTTGAAGTAAAAGAATGTTCATTGGACTCTGGAATAGTATGCGACATAGGAAATGTTAATAGCGGAAATATAGTTGCTATTAGGGCAGATATGGACGGATTACCTATAGTTGAAGAGACTGGAGTAGAGTATGCTTCAAAAAATGGTAATATGCATGCTTGCGGACATGATGCTCATACAGCTTGTCTTCTAGGAACAGCACATTATTTATTGGAAAATAAAGACAGATTAAAAAATGGTGCTGTAAGATTAGTTTTTCAAACTGCTGAAGAGATATCTAAAGGAGCAAATAATTTAATAAAAGACGGCTTATTAGATGGTGTTAGTGCTATAGTTGGTACTCATATTGGTACTATAGCTACAGATGTGCCTAGCGGAGAGTTTGTCCTTCAAGGAGGACCATTAATGGCATCTAATGATAAATTTGTTATTAAAGTTATAGGAAAAGGTTCTCATGGTGCTTATCCTCATTCTGGAGTAGACCCTGTATTAACTGCTAGTCAAATAATACAAGGCATATACAATATAAAAAGCAGAGAAATAATAGCCACTGACCCTACAGTAATATCTATATGTATTGTAAACGGTGGAAGTCAATATAATATAATACCTTCAGAAGTAAACATAGAAGGTACTTTCAGAACATTTAGTGAAGAGAATAGAAAATTTATAGGAAACAGAATAAAAGAAATATCACAGTCTATTGCTATGGCTAACAGAGCAAAAGCAGAAGTAAATATGGAATGGGGCTGCCCTCCTGTTATTAATAATGACCAAATAGCTAATGAATTATCAGAAGTATGTAAAGAATTAGGATTCAAAAAGTCAGCACCTTTTACTCCTTCTATGGGCGGAGAAGATTTTGCTGAATATCAACATAAAATGCCTGGCGTATTTATTTTCTTCTCTACTATGACAGAAAAAAATATTCCTCATCATAATAGTAAATTCGAGATAGATGAATCAAAATTATATCAGCCTAGTATATTAATGAGCGAATGGGCAATTAAGCATTTAGGAGGTAAATAATGAATGAAGAGATTTTGAAATTAGCCAATCAATTAATACTATGGCCATTATGTGCTGTTGTTGTTCTTATAAGTTTGATACAAGCTATATTATATACAAGACTTGCTAATAAAACTGCAAAAACTTTAGGCATTACAAGTGAGACTTGCCAAAAAGCTTTTAAAGCTGGTTTAATAACTGCAATAGGACCTGCTATATCTGGTTTTATAGTAATGGTAGGAATGATTTCTGTAATAGGAGCACCTATGAGCTGGATGAGACTTTCTATTATTGGTGCTGCTACAACAGAGATGGCTGGAGCACAATTTGGTGCTGAGGCTATGGGAGTAAAGTTTGGAGGACCTGATTATAATGAAGTTGCTTTAGTTGTATCTTGGATTACTATGGCTGCTAATGGATGCGGTTGGTTGATATCTGCATCAATTATGGGAAGTAAATTAGAGAAATTAAGAACAAAAATTTCCGGAGGTAATCAGGCTGGTTTAGCTTTGCTTTCTGCTGCTTCTATGGTTGCGGTATTTGGTAATTTGGCTTCTGGTTATTTACCTAAAATAGACACTGCTGCTTCTGTTTTGGCTGCTGCTTTAACTATGTTTATATTAGTAAAATTTGTATCAAAAACTAAGATTGGACTTAAAATTCGTGAATACAATTTGGGTATTGCAATGCTGGTTGGTATGGCTGTGGCTTTAATTGTAAAAATATCTATTGGAGGTTAATGTATGACTGATAAAGAATTTCAAAAATTATGGAATGACCCTGTTAATTTAATTGGAAGAGTTACATTATTATCTGCTGTTGTTGCTTCATTTTTCCCTGTTGTATATTTGATGATTAGTCATAAAATATTTCCGCCTATAGATGTTGTGATAAAAGCTTGGGTATTGGTTGCTTCTTCTTATGGCGTTATGTATGTATTAGAGCCTTTGAGCTATTATCCTGTTTTAGGTTTGGCTGGTTCTTACATGAACTTTCTTTCTGGAAATGGAGGTAATATGAGAGTGCCTGCTGCTGCTTGTGCATTAGATGTTACAGATACTCCAGAAGGAACTCGTAATGTAGAAATTATTTCTTCTTTGGGAATAGCTGGTTCTATTATAACTAACCTATTCTTTGTTACATTGGCTGCTGTATTAGGAGCTACTATTCTTAATGTAGTGCCTCCTATAATCGCTGAAGCTTTTAAATCTTATGCTGTGCCTGCTATATTTGGTGCGGTATTGATGCAGTTTAGCATGAAATATCCTAAGTTATTAGTATTTGGTTTAGGAATACCTCTAGCTTGTAAATTATTAATACCTGCTATGCCTGCTTTTCTTATCACATTATCAGGTTTAGTAATTACAATTATTGCTTCAAAAATATTATACAAAGTAAAAGCTTAATTATAGTTTAAAATAAAAAAGATGTTGGAATAAAAAATCCAGCATCTTTTTTTATATATATTAATTTCTAGTTTTAAGCTCCCATATCCATTATACCGTCATTAAGCATTTCATTATTATCTGGAGCATATGAAGGGAAGTCATTAGGAGATGAAGGCACTGTATTATTATTAGGATTAGTGCGTGCTTCATATTTCTCTAATATTCTTGCTGCTACTGTAGGGTCCATTAAGCTAAGCAAATAAGAAGTAGTACTGTTTCTTCCTTCAGTTGCTGCTATAGAATCCATCTCTACTAATACATCAATAATTAAATCATCAGAACCATTAGCTGCCAATTGATTAAGCAAAGCAACAGAGTTTTGAGGAGGCATACTATTAATTTTATTAGCCAAATCTGTAAGTACTAATTGATACTGTGCAGATTCGTCCATAGTAGCCTGATAATTAGACCAAGCATTTAATAAGTTTTGTCTGTCTTGTTCTATTAATTCAGATTGTGAATTTAATTCTATAGCTCTGCTAGCAATTAAAGCCTCTTGTGCCTGTATATCTTTTTCTCTTAAATTAAAAGACTCTCTCATTTTATTAAGATCATCTCTAGCCAAAAGAGCCATATCTTCAACTCTAGGTTTTTGAGTAAATCTAGTTAAAAAAGAAGGTACATTAGGAGCTATTTTTGTACGCATTAAAGTATAATAATTAACAACTCCAAATATATCAAACATATAAAGTAATGCTATAAAAGCTATTAAATTAACTACAGTCAATATTGCTATTTTAAATCTCATAAACATTCACACCTAAATAACATTATAGTATACATAATACAGAAAAAACTATAATATGTCAACTAAAATCATTATCGTAATATATAGTTTTTTAGTTATCATATTTTTTTTAAAAAAGGATTTTTTTTTATTATATTTAATTAGTTCTTTTTAAGAGAATCATGCTAACATCATCTTTTAAAGGTTCTTTTGTAAAAGATTTTATCTCATTAATAATTTTTTCTTTGATATCACTTACATTGTTTTTAACGTTTTTAGAAAATATTTGCTTTAAATGTTCATCACCAAACATATTATTATTATCATCAAATACTTCATAAGCACCATCTGTAAAAACAAATAGAATATCATTTCTATTCAATTGAATTTCCATCTCTGTATATTCGCTATCATCAATCATACCAATTAAAGGACCATCTATATCCACAGTGCATATTTCATCTTTACCGTTTGAATAATAAATAGGTTTTGGAGAGCCGGCAGAAGAACATAATAATGCCCCTGTATCATTATTATAAAGAGCATAAAATACACAGGCAAATAAGTTTTTATCAAAACCCTCTTCTATAAAAAATTTATTGAGCTTCTCTAAAAAAATAGCAGGTGAAGTATTTTTGTCATCTATAATAGCATGCGAATCAAAAAAAGATTTTATTAAAATAGTAAGCATACTAGCAGCAACACCATGCCCAGACACATCTGCAAGAAGTATAGCATAATAACCATCATTAATAAGCTTTATTCCGCTATAGTCCCCAGAAACTTCATTTGGTGCATAATGATGTATAGATATTTCATTTTTAGGTATAGATGTGTTTCCATAAGAAAGTATAGTTTTTTGCAATTTAGCAGCATATTCTATATCTCTTTTTAATATATCCATATACATCATATTAGATTCTATAGCTTTTTTAAGTCTAATATAAGATTTCATTTTAGAGAGAAATAAATCAGTATCAATAGACTTTTCAAAAAATCCATCAGCACCGCAGTCAAATGCTTTAAGAGATTCTGTTTTATTGTCAGAAGCAGTTAAAAAAAGCACAGCTATATTTTTTAATAAATTATCAGATTTTATATATCCAGCTAATCTGCAAGCTCCGGCATTAGGAAGCATATAATCAACTAATATACAATCTGGTATTTTCTCATATGTCATATTAATAGCTTCTTCATAAGATAAAGCTATATAACATAAATAATTATTTTTTTTTAAGAATTTTTGAATAAACTTAGCATAATCAATATTAGTATCAACTATTAATACTTTCTCAGTTAAAATATTATTTCTTGTACTAGCCATTAATGTACATACCTTCTAGCTTCAACATTAAATATAAGCCCAATAGATATAGAAAAAGTTAAAATAGAAGAACCTCCACTACTTACAAAAGGCAAAGTTAAACCAGTAATAGGCATCATACCAACAACCATACCAATATTAATAAGCACGTGACATAAAAACATAGCAACTACACCAGATATAATCAAAGCCCCAAGCCTATCTTTAGCAAAATAAGCAACAGTAATACCCCTCACAAATATAGTAGCATAAGCTAATACCACCAAAGCACTTCCTATAAAACCCCACTCCTCACAAATATTTGAGAAAATAAAGTCATTTACCTGCTGAGGTATAAAGTTTAATTGCGACTGACTTCCATTAAGAAAGCCCTCTCCAAAAAGCCCGCCGCTTCCAACAGCAATGAGTGATTGAATGATGTTGTAACCGGAACTAAGCCTTGTGAGCTCTGGGTTCATAAATACTAATAATCTCTCTTTCTGATAAGTTTTTAATCCTATATCAAAAGTTAAAGCCGCACACATACTCAAAAATAAAACAAAAAATATAAATGAAAATAACTCTACATATTTGTTATTCATATAGAAGTTTATTGTAAGAAGAAGTATTGATATAAATAAAAATCCTCCTGCAATATATCCTATATAAAGCCTTTGCGATAAGAAGTTAAAAAGAATATTATTTATATCATCAGACATTCTCTTGTATTCCAAAAACATAGGTATAGATAACCCTATAACACCTATGCTTAATAATGATATAATATATCTTAAAGGAACCCCTCCGACAAATAGCATAACAAACACTATAAAACAATATACCAAAACAGTACCCAAATCCGGCTGCATTAAAACTAAACCAATAGGTATAGAAATAAAAATACCAGCTATTAAAAAATATTTTTCCTGTTTTATTTTATCACCTATTTGGTCTAAATAACCAGCTAAAAATATAATCATTACTATCTTACCAAACTCTGAAGGCTGCATACCAAAAAGCCAACTGCTACTTCCGTTTATTGTAGTACCAACACCTGGAATAAGTACAAGTATCAATACAACAAGCATTGGTATATATAAAGACATTCTATGCTCTGCAAGTTTTGTGTAGTTGATAAACATAGTAATACACATAATAACAAGACCAACAACAGAGAAAAATATATATTTCAAAAATATCCAACTAGTTTTACCAGAATCTGGAGAATATGTTGAAGAATATACAGCTATAGCACCAGCTACCATAAGAAAAAGTATAGAAATAAGTATTCTCCAATCAAATACGAATAATCTTTTTAATTCTTTTTTTTCATTCATATTGTATTCTATTATCCTCTTGATTATTTATATCAGTGTTTTGATTATTATTTTCAGTATTCTCAGTATTTGCACCATTTTCCAAAGCCTGCTGTTCTCTAGCCATTCTAATTTGTCTATATATATTTTGCATTCTTCCATATATAGAGTTTCTAGCCTGTATAGCATCATCGCCGTCTATTATAGAGCGAAGCATAGCAGTAGCAATAGGTCCAGCAGTAGAACCACCGCCACCACCACTGTTTTCAAGCATAACTGTTACAGCAATCATATCATCTTTAGGTCTTTGATTGTAAGGTCCATAAATAGTAATCCAAGTATGGTCTTTACCTTGAGCATTTTGTGCAGTAGAAGTTTTAGCTGCCAATTTTATGTTTGGAGACCAAGCACCGTTTCTTGCAGTACCGCCTGCTACAGCCATTCTCATGCCTTCTTTTATCACTGTGAATATATCTTTACTTATATCCAATTTTTTCATCACAATCTTATCATTGTTGTATATCACCTCATCAGTTTGAGAACTTCTAATCTCTTTAACAACATGAGGTCTATACATAATTCCGTCATTTATTATAGCAGAAGTAGCCATATGAACCGCTATAGGAGTAGCAGACATATAACCCTGACCAATAGCATATTGAAGCGTATCACCGTCCCACCAATATTCTCCAATTTTTCTTCTCTTCCATTCAGAACTAGGAACTGTACCTATTTTTTCACCAGGCAAATCTATTCCTGTAAGCTCTCCAAAACCTAATAACTCTGCATATTTCTTTATAAAGTTTGGTCCAAGCTCATAAGCCAAGTTGTAGAAATAAGTGTTGCAAGAAAACTGAATAGCTTTATACATATTAACATAGCCGTGATGACCAGTACATCTATAAAATCTGTTTTCAAGAAGCATACCGCCCGCACAGAATCTTGTAGTATAAGGTCCAATTCTTCCCTCAGCAAGAGCACCCAAAGCACTAACAAGCTTGAAAGTAGAGCCTGGAGGATATCTTCCTCTTATAGCCTTATTCCAAAACGGATTAGCTGGGTTATTAATAAGCTCAGAATATTTTTTAGCATCTATTTTACCTATAAAAATATTAGGGTCATACCAAGGCGAACTTACCATAGCAAGTATTTCACCAGTAGTTGGCTTTGATATTATAATAGTTCCAACTTGTCCACGAAGAAGCTCTTCTGCATCCTTTTGTATTTTTGAATCTATACTAAGTATTAATTTTTTACCAGGTATAGGCTTACCAACAGCAGGGGCAATAGTTTCTTTTACTCTGTTTCTTGAGTCCACTATCCACTGCTCATAACCATCTATTCCTCTAAGCTCTTTATCATAATACTGCTCAACACCCTCTTTACCAATAACGCTGTCTCTTCTATATCCTTCTATTCTTTTACTCTCAAACTCTTCCTGTGAAATATTACCTATATAACCTAATATATGCGTCATAGTTTCGCCAAGAGGATAATTTCTTATAGATTTACTTCCGTAATAAACACCCGGAAAATCTTCAGAACGCTCTGCTAAATAACTCATCTGAGACATACTAATATTATCAGATATCTCTACAGAATCATAACTGTTTTTAGAAACTTTAGATAAGCTTTCTTTTATAGAACCTAAATCTATATTAAATAGTTTAGAAACTCTATATAAAAGCTCTTCTCTCTCAAAATAATTCTTAGGCAAATAAACAGGTATAATGTACATTGTATAGATTTTGATATTCTCTGCCACAATAACACCGTTTCTATCGAATATCTCTCCCCTATAGGCATCTATTGGTATTATTTGCTCTTTATTGTTTCTTGCCAAACTATCATAATGAGAGTTCAAAATAATTTGCAAATAAAATAGCCTAATAATAAGCATAGCCGATATTAGTACAGAAATAATTAATACTACTATCAGCTTTTTCTTATATTTAAAATCTTCGCCTTCGATTTTTTTATCTTTATTTAATTCAATTTCTAAAAAAGTCATATAAAAAAACCCTTATAAAAATTTTTTATACTATTTATAAGTAACGGTATTTATTACTTAAATTTAAGTAAATAAAAAATTTAAAAGGTATATACAAAAATTATATTTGCATATACCTTAAAATTTTCTACTTAATTATTCTTTTTCATTAGACCAATTTTCTCTTGGTTCTTCTTTATCTTGAGGAGGCTGTTTACCTGTATTTAAATAATCAATAGCAGATTTAAGCTGCTTATCATATTTAAGGTCAATTATCTCATTATAATTGCCTAAATTACGCTCATTATATATTAATCTCTCAAGCAAATAATCGCTAGCAATTATATTCTGATTTTTAAGCTCCTCTTTAAATTGAGGTAAAGCATTTTTATCTGCTTCTTCTTTTGGATATTTTTTCACATATTCTGCAATCTGTCCGCCTTTTCTAAGCTCTGTTAATGCTATTACATCTGTATTACTTAATTTAGGCTCAACAACAACAAAATCTGGAGTTAATCCTTTACCATGAAGTCTTCTGCCATTAGGTGTATAATAATGTGCTACTGTAAACTTGAATGCTGTATTATCTTTTACATCTAAAGGAAGTACATACTGAACACTAAACTTACCAAATGTAGTTTCACCTAATAATTTTGCTCTATTATTATCCTGTAAAGCTCCAGCTAAAATCTCTGATGCAGAAGCACTGTATTGATTAACAAGAACTAACATATCGCCATCTACCCACTGATCGCCTTTCATACTAGCATAATAATCTTGGTTTTCGTTTTTAGTTCTTCCTCTTGTATAAACTATCTTACCATCAGATAAGAACTCTTCTACTATATTAATAGCAGTATCCAATCTTCCGCCTGGGTTATTTCTCAAATCTAAAATAAGCTTTGTCATACCTTTCTTTTTGAGATCAACTAAAGCAGTGTCTAATTCTTTTGAAGTATCATCTCCAAAATTTGTTATTCTAATATATCCTATAGTGCTGTCTTCTAACATTTTATATTTTACGCTTTTTATCTCAACTATAGCTCTAGTTAAAGTATATTCTATAGGCTCAACTACACCCTGTCTTGCTATTTTTAATTTTACTTTAGTGCCTGCCTTACCGCGCATAATATTAGCAGCATTGTCTACAGACATATCTTTAGTGCTTTCGCCATTTATCTCTATAATAATGTCTCCAGGCAATATTCCAGCTTTTTCACCAGGACCATCTTCTATAGGAGCAACAACCAAAAGTCCTCTATCTGGCTGTTTTGATATAGATAATCCAACTCCGCCGTATTTTCCAGACATCTCTGTACTAAGTGCCTCATTTAGCTTTTCATCAAGCAAAAATGTAAATGGGTCATCGGTAGCTTCAAGCATACCTTTAATAGCACCATACATAAGTTTTTTGGTAGTAACATTATTTGTATCAACAAAGTTCTGCTGTAATGTAGCAAAAACTTTTTGAAATAGCCTGCTGTAATAATAAAAATCATTATCCGATTGAGCCATACCTTGCTGTGCTATAGCTATTGAAGGGCTCTTAAAATTAAAAAATGATATAGCTAAAACAAATATTAAAAGAAATATCCATAATGCTCGCTCTTTGTTTTTCATCATATTTTGTAACCTCTATTCTAATTAAATATAAAATGATTTATTTCTATTTTTTTCTATACAATAATAATTGGTATTATAACATAAATGTAAAAAAAAGAATATACATGTTAATATTATTTATATACTTAAGCAAATAAAATTTATAATAAAAAATCCGATACTCAAAGTAATATGGAAAATAAAAACCGTTTTATAATTTTTTCTACAGTTATTATTGTATTAATTATAATATCATTTTCTTCTTTAATGATAACAGCAAATGACAATATTAGTAAAGATACAAACTATAAAAAAATCAACAATACTAATCAAATCAATTATGCAAGCAATAAAAAAGAAAATAAAAAAATTAGAATATTAATAGACCCAGGCCATAATGCTGCTACCAAAGGTGCTGTTGGATTTTTGGGTTATGAATATTACATGACTTTAAGGCTTGCAAAACAGCTTACAGCAATACTTGATAAAGATGATAGATTTGAATACACTTTAAGCAGAACAGGTGCCTATTATGATAAACCTATAAAAGAATATATAACAAATAATTATCAAAAACTATTAGGCATATACAATACAGAATTAGAAAAAACTGAAAGAACAGGAAACTTAACAAGATATCAAACTATGGAAATATATGCTATTAGACATTATGCCATATACAATAATTTTGATGCTTTAATAAGTTTGCATTTTGATTATATGCCTTATATAAAGCAAAGAGAAAAAACTGAAGGATTTCATATTATAGTAAGTCCATATAATGGCGAGTTTCAAACTTCTATGAAAATAGCAAACAAAATATCTGAAAGAATGCAGGAAAGTTATAAAATATCTCCTGTTATAGCAACAGATAATATACTTCCAGATAATGTATGGAAATTTTATAATAAAGAAGATTTATTAAATAAAGGAATCGCTTTAAGAGGATTAGTTCTATTAGGTGATAGTTTTGAATATGAGTACAATAAACAAACATTCAAAAAAGATATACCTTCAGTTATGGTAGAATCTGGATTTATGCATGATTGGAGACTAGGAAGCACCAAAGAATTAAGCAATATATCAGATAAAATATATAAAGCCTTAGTAGATGTATACTGCAATTAATTTCTAAAAAACATAGCAGCACAGCCTAATACACCGGCATCATTTCCTAAAGAAGCAGGTTTTATTTCAAGATTTCTTACCATCATTCTAAGAGCATAATTATTAACGCCTCTTTTAATATGCTCTATCATCATATCAAAATCTTTACAAAGCCCGCCGCCTATAAGAACCAAATCCAAATCAAGCATATTCAAAGCCTGTGCTATAGACATACCTAAATAATAAGAACACTCCGCAATAGTCTCTTTAGCAAGAGCATCTCCTTTTTTAGCAGCATCAAATATAGCCTTAGCCTTACCTTTTTCTAATTCCTCATAAGTTAAAGTAGTAGGAACAACATTTTTATGAATCTTTTGTTTAGCCATAGCAATAAAACCAGTAGCAGAAGCATAACGCTCTATACAGCCGCTTGAACCGCAATTACATTTATCACCATCAGGAACTACAAATACATGCCCTACTTCACCAGCTCCTCCCAAAGAACCTGTAAATAATTTGCCGTTAAATACAAATCCTCCGCCTACACCAGTGCCAAGTGTAATAAACATTACAGATTTATATTCTTTATCCTTACCGCTTCCGTATTTAGCCTCACCTAATGCAGCCATACTAGCATCATTGGCAGTTTTTATAGGCAAATCAAATAAATCACCTATATCAGAAAACTTAATGCCATGCAAACCAGGAACATTTTCTGCTCCTCCCATATGAAGCGTCTCAGAGTTCATAACTCCAGGACAATCTAAACCAATTCCTATAGCATTATATTCTGAAGGCATATTCTCTAAAAGCTTTTTTATTATATTTGCTATATTTGTCTTATGTTCTTCAGAGGTAAAATTAGCTTCTATATTAAAGCTATCTTTATATAAAATATTTCCCTCTTCATTAATTATAGCACCCTTTATTGAAGTGCCTCCTATATCTAAAGCAATAACAGCATCTTTCATTATTTATATGCCTCCATAATTTTATAATCATATTTTAGTATTAAGATAAAAAATTGTCAATGATTAATAATTAATAATAATATATCTATTTCAATTTTATGAATTATCAATTATAATAAACATAATAAATAAAAAATATTTTAAAGTATTCCTATGAAAATAAATGAATTAGTATCAATATTAGTACCTGTATATAATATAGAAAACACTATAGAAAAAAATATAAATATATTAATAGATAAAGTTTCTCCATTTTTAATGAACTTTGAGATAATTATTTCTGATGACGGAAGCAGCGACAACTCAAAAGAAGAAATAAAAAAAATATGTTTAAACTTTCAAAATAAAAACGCAAATCTAAAAAACATAATAGGAGTTTATGCAAAAGAAAATCAAGGAAAAGGACATGCATTAAAAAGGGCCTGCGAAGTTTCTAATGGCGAATATATAATATTTTGCGATGGCGATATGGAAATAGACCCTTCACAATTAGAAAACTTTTTTAATATTATGCAAAAAGAAAATGCTGATGTTGTTATAGGCTCTAAGAGACATAAAGATTCTGTAGTTAATTATTCCAATATACGAAAACTTATTTCTTTTATTTATTTTATGTTTGTGAAGATATTTTTTCATCTTCCAATACAAGACACTCAAACAGGATTAAAACTTTTTAAAAGAGATGCCATAATAAATATTTTCCCTAGAATACTCGTAAAAGCATTTGCTTATGATTTGGAAGTTTTGGTTGCATGCAATTCTAATAATAAAAAAATAGTTTCTGCTCCTGTAATAGTAAACCCAAATAGACATTTTGGTTTTATTAGATTTCCTATATTGTGGAGAACGTTCATTGATACTTTGGCAATATTTTACAGACTCAATATTGTTCATTTTTATGATGATTTGTTTTCAGAATTAAAAGAAAAACCATTGGTAAGCATTATTATACCATTAAAAAAAATTAATGATTATATAAAAGAAGAGACAGAATATTTACTTGAACAAATATACAAGAACTTTGAAGTAATAATACTTCCAGACAAATATACAAACGAAGAAATTGATATAACACTTTTTAAAGATGAAAGAATAAAAATAATAGAAACAGGAGAACTTCCTCCTGCAATAAAAAGAGCTATTGGAGTGAAAAACTCTAAAGGAAGCATATTAGCATTTTTAGATGATGATACATATCCAGAGAAAGATTGGCTTTTGAATGCATTAAGAGCTATGGAAAGTAAAAAAGTTTATGCCCTTGGTGGACCTGCTATCAACACTCCAAAAGATAATTTCTCAAAACAAATTAGCGGTCTTATTTATAGTTCAACACTTATGAGCGGAAAACATAGAGCAAGATATATACCAGACAAGGTTCAATATGTTAATGATTATCCAAGCTGCAATTTTATAATCACAAGAGAGCTTTATGATAGAGCTGGAGGGTTTGACAGCGAGTATTGGCCTGGTGAAGACACTATTCTTTGCAATAATATAATGAAACAAAAAGAAAAAATATTATATACTCCAGAAGCTTTGGTTTATCATCATAGAAGAGATTTATTTTTTGGTCATTTCAAACAGTTAAAAGGTTATGCATGGCATAGAGGATATTTTGTAAAAAGATTCGGCGGAAACTCATTAGCTTTATCATATTTTATACCGTCAATATTCTTAATCTATACTATTTTTCTTCCAATTGCATTATATTTTAATTTGCCTCAAGTTTTAAATAATTTAATACCAGCAATTAATAAAAAGATATTTCTTGCTTTATTATTATTTCCTCATAGTTTTTATGCATTATGTTTAATAGGAAGTTGGATTAGTACACTCTCTCTTACAAAAGGTTTTTGCAAGGCCATAGGAATATTTTTATCGCATCTCACCTATGGATTTTTCTTTATCAAAGGTTTTATGCAAGGATTTATTAGTAAAGAATAACTCCAATTACAGCTGCTATTAATATTATAGCTATAATAGGCACTTTCCTTCCTGCTACCCTTATTTTTTTCAAAAAAAGAGATAAAGCAAATATAAATAAACCTACAGGACTTATATAATTAAAAATATTTTTTATAAATGCTACATTATTAAGTATAGATGAATCAGTTAATTTCACAAAGAAAGCATCTTTACAAAATGTAATAACAGCAGAAGCTATCAAAGCAACAGCACATACTCTAAGTCCGTTCATTATACTATTAAACTGCTCATTATTTTTTAGACTATAGAAAAACTTAGAAACAATCATACATATTATAAAGGCAGGTAAAAATATTCCAAATGTAGCAACAGAAGAACCCAATACACCCGCAACTTTATAACCCACAAAAGTAGCAGCATTAATAGCTATAGGACCCGGAGTTACTTGAGATATAGCAACAAGATTAGAAAACTCGCTAGGGCTAACCCAGCCATAACCTTCTAATATTCCTAAAAGTAACGCTATAATAGCATACCCGCCGCCATAAGTAAAAATTCCAAGCTTTGCAAATATATAAAACAATCTAAAATATATCATTATTAATTCCTAATAAACTTTTTACTAATCAAATAATAAAGCCAACCCAAAAAAGCAGAAAGAAGCAAAGTATATATTACATTAAAATTAAGAAATACAACTAAAATAAAACTTAAAATAAAAAGTAAAGCAGTAAATTTATTTTTTAAAACGCTCTTTCCCATATCATAAGCAGATAGAAGTATTAAAGCAGCTATTGCACCCTTTATACCTAAAAAAGCTTTATTCACATATTCTAAGCTTTGTACTCTTTCAAATATAGGAGCTATTATAAGTATAATAATAAAAGAAGGCATCATCACACCAATACCAGCCATTATACCTCCAAAAATACCTGCTATCTTAAAACCTGTAAGAAGAGAAGTATTAACAGCTATAACACCAGGTATACTCTGTGCCAATGCAAATACATCTACTATCTCAGCCTTTGTTAAAAACTTCCTCTTATCAACAAACTCCTCTTGCATAATAGGAAGCATAGCTAATCCTCCCCCTATTGTAACAAGACCTATATAAAAAAATGAAACAAACATTGTAAGAGCAGAAATTTTATTTGGTTTTTCTTCTTTTTTTTCTTCTTCTATCATATATAATAATCCCATTATTCATTAATATTTATTTCAATATAAGATAATATTAGTTAAATAAATTGTCAACAATAAAATACAAAGATATTATTTTTTATAAAAAATTTAATTTTTTGAAATTATTTTTTTAAACTAATAAATAAAAAAAAGATAATAGCAATTATTAAAAATTGCCATTATCTTATAAAATTATATTTTTAATTATAAATTAATACTGCACCATCTGTTCATCAACTAATCTATTAGCAGGAACATAATCATTAACTTTTTGAGAGAAAACTAAAGTATCTGCAAATCCGCCTCTTTTAACAGATAAGAATAAATCATTATATTCATTAGCAGGTCTTCCCATTTTTTTAAGTGTTAAAGCTTTATAGAATATAGCATCATTAGCAAATCTTGTTCTAGGATAAGAATTGATAATGTTATCAAATAATGAAACAGCATTTTGTAACTCATTAGGGTCATTAGAATAAGTTTGATATAACATACCATTCCATAACAATGATAAAGGCTTAAACTTCTCTATTTTTGTAGAAGCTGCAACCATTTTGAATGAATCATTAGCTATAGCAATATTAGCTTTATCAGATTTAGATAAGAAATAATGAACTATACCTTTAAATTGATATAATTGACCTAAATCAACATTAGCAGGTAAATTATTAAAATCCAATCTATCTATATAATTTTTAGCTTGAACATATTCTTTGTTTGCTATCATTACTCTAATTTCTTGTATTATTAAAGGGTCTGTTTTATGTGTATCTGCCCAAGGACTATAGAAATTATTTACAGTAGCCTTTTTTGGACCAGGCATAACATATGCATTTGGTGTTGTTGTTGGTGTATATGTATTAGCCGGCTGCATAGGAGTTTGAGTATAAACATCATTGCTCATTGTCATATCAGAATATTGATTATCTGTTAATATTCCTGTATCTTCAATTGTTGTATTATCTGTTTCTAATACTACATTACTTCCTGTGTTTTGATTATACTCATTTTCTATTTGATTAAGATAATCATTTTGAATATTATCATCTTTTTTATTACAAGATATTATAAAAATTAAACTTAAAACTATTAATAAAGCTTTTTTCATCATTTTATGCTCCAAAAATATAATTCTGTAATATTTTCGGAAATATATAACAAAAGATTAGAGTTTTAATTACACTTTTTTATATTTTGGCATTATTATTTTTTCATATTATAAAAAATATATATTAATATTGATTGATAAATACATAAAACACTTTTTATAAGCTATAATTATTATTTATAGAATTTTTTATTGACTTTGCATAGACATATCATATAATGTAAAAAATATACGGAGTACCAAAAATGAAAAAAATTATATTAATTATATCTTTTATTTTTATATATACTATATCTTGTGCAAAACAAAATTCAATTGTAAATGAAGCTATCTCCATTAACATGGGGCCAGAGCCAAAAACTTTAGACCCAACATTAAACTCATTAGGCTCTGCATCTTGTTATATACTTCATGCTTTTGAAGGCTTAACTAAAATGGATTCTAATAATACAGTTCAGCCTGGTATAGCAGAAAGATGGGATATATCAGACGATGGACTTACATATACATTTCATTTAAGAACCAATGCTTTATGGTCTGACGGAACAAATGTTAAAGCTAAGGACTTTGAATATTCTTGGAAGAGAAGTGTTAATCCTAGTGTTGCCGCTGAATATGCATATATGATGGAAATAGTACAAAATGCTAAAGAAATAAATGAAGGCACTATGGATTATAATGAATTGGCTGTAAAAGCTATAGATGATTATACATTTGAAGTAACACTAGCCAATCCTTCGCCATATTTCCTTGAGTTTATAGCTTCTACTGGAATATTCATGCCATTAAGAGAAGATATTATAAATACTTATGGAGATGAATGGACTTTAAAACCGGAAACTTATATAGTTAATGGTGCTTATACTATGACAGAAAGATTAGCAGATGAAAAAATAGTATTTTCTGCAAATAAAAATTATTATAATCCAAATGAGCAAGTTGCTAAAAAAATTAATTTTGTATTAATGAGTGAACCAAATACAGCTATGAGCGGTATTAAAAGTTCTTCTATACACTTTTCAGCATTAGAACCGCCTTCTTCAGAAATAGCATCTCTAAAAACTGATAATTTATTAGTTGAAAACAATGCTATTGGAACTTATTTTATAGAATTAAATATTACAAATAATGCTTTAAGAGATAAGAGAGTAAGACAAGCTTTATCTTTGGCAATAGACAGAAATTATTTAGTATTAAATGTAACTAAAGGAGGACAAACTCCTGCAGGAGCATTTATACCGCCTACTATTAAAGGTTCTAATTCTACATTTAGAGTTGAAAATCAAGAATATATAAACAACAAAACTTATTTAGCAAATGTTGAAAAAGCAAAAAGATTAATGGCTGAAGCTGGATATCCAAACGGAAAAGACTTCCCTGTTTTAGAATTAAAAGTATCTCCTGGTATTTATGTATTACTTGGAGAGACTATACAGCAAATGTGGAGAGATAATTTAAATGTATATATTAAATTATTACAAGAAGAGTTCCCTGTTACATTACAAACTTTAGTAGATAAAAATTATGAAATGGCTAGAATGGGTTGGACTGGGGATTATAATGACCCTATGACTATGCTTGAAATAATGCTTAGCTATAGCGGAATTAATCATACAGGTTTTTCAAATGCTGATTTTGATAATCTTATTAATATAGCAAAAACTTCTGCTGATAATGATGTTAGAATGAATGCTATGAAAGAAGCTGAGGCTATACTTATGGACGAAATGCCTATAATACCGCTTTATTATAGAACAGATTTGTTTATGGTAAACCCAATACTAAAAAATGTTGTATTAAGCCCTTTAGGAAGACATAAATTTAATTACTGCTATATAGAAGTAACTAAAAAAACAAATAGATAATAATAATTTTTTAAAATATAATATTTAAGGAAAATAATATTATGTCAGATGAATTAAAGACAAAAGCATTAGAATATCATTCAAAAGGAAGGGCAGGCAAAATAGAAGTTATAGCAACAAAGCCTTGTAAAACTGCTGATGACTTATCTTTAGCATATACTCCGGGAGTGGCAAAGCCTGTACTTGAAATAGCAGAAAATCCAAATGATGCTTATAAATATACTTCTAAAGGGAATTTAGTAGCTGTTATATCAAATGGAACTGCAATACTTGGTTTGGGTGACAGAGGTGCTTTAGCTTCAAAACCTGTTATGGAAGGAAAGGGTATATTATTTAAACGCTTTGCTGACATTGATGTTTTTGATATAGAGATAAATGAAAAGAATCCTGATAAAATCATAGAAATAGTAAAAGCATTAGAGCCTACATTTGGAGGAATTAACCTTGAAGATATAAAAGCTCCTGAATGCTTCAAAATAGAAAAAACTCTAATAGAAAAATGCGATATACCTGTATTTCATGATGACCAACACGGAACTGCTATAATATGTTCTGCTGCTTTGATTAATGCTTTGGAAATCGCAAATATAGACAAAAAAAATGCTAAGATAGTATTTAACGGTGCGGGTTCTGCGGGCATTTCTTGTGCTAAAATGTTTGTAGCATTAGGGGTTCCTAGAGAAAATATAATTATGTGCGACAGTAAAGGTGTTATCACTAAAGAGAGAATAGAATCTGTTACTGAAGAGAAAAGAGAGTTTGCAACAGATTTAAAAGTAAAAAATCTTGAAGAAGCTATGAAAGGGGCTAATGTATTTGCTGGGCTTTCTGTTGCTGATTGTGTTAGTGAGGATATGGTTAAATCTATGGCTAAAAACCCTATAATATTTGCTATGGCTAACCCTAACCCTGAAATACAATACGAGAAGGCTATAGCTATAAGAGATGATTTAATTATGGCTACAGGAAGAAGTGATTATCCTAATCAGATTAACAACGTGTTAGGTTTTCCTTTTATATTCAGAGGTGCTTTAGATGTGAAGGCAAAAGCTATATCAGAAAAAATGAAAATGGCGGCTTCATTAGCATTGGCTGCCCTTGCTAAAGAAAAAGTTCCTGAAGAAGTTTTCAAAGCTTATGGAAACAAGACTTTTGAGTTTGGTAAAAATTATATAGTACCAAAACCTTTTGACCCTAGGGTTATTGAATGGGTATCTCCTGCTGTTGCTAAGGCTGCTTGTGATGAGGGACTTGCTAGAGAGCCTATCACAGATTTTGAAAAATATAAGGATTCTCTAAAAGATAGAATGAAAAAATATTGGAATTAATAAAAATATATTAATAAATGCAAATAAAAAAAGAGAATTTATTTTTTATTATAAATTCTCTTTTTTTATTTTTTCTTTATTTATTCTTAATTATTTACTATCTTTTATTGCTCTATATTTTGCTAAAAACTCATTTGATACATTTTGTAATTCTTTTGCATATTCAATATTTAAATTCATTGAATTATTAATTATCTCACTATCTGGATTTTCTTTAAGCATTTCTAAACGCATTTTTGTTTTTTCTGTATTTATTTTTTGTTTTAATTCAGAAATCTTTGGCTGATATTCAGTTTTTAATTTTGTTATTTCAGCTAATTGCTCTTTAGTGAGAGAAGCAGAATTATAAATAAAATATCCATAATTATAAGTTTCACCATCACAATAAGAATAATTATTAGCTTTGTTATAAGAAGAATTATTCTTAGCAAAAGCCGGTACTGATAAAATTGATACGATAAAAATAATGCTTAAAATGTGTTTCATATTTATCTCCATAAATATTATTTATATATTATTAGACGAGCTATTAAATATAAAAGTTCCCCAAAAAACAAATATTATTAAGAGTTTAAAAAGTTTTTTATATATTTTGTCTGCTCATCATTTTTAAGTAAAAAAGCATCATGACCATAGTTTGATTTTAATTCATGAAACTCAGTATCAATATTAATTTCTCTATAAGTTTTTACTATATCCTCAGACTGATAGCTCGGATAAAGCCAATCTGATACAAATGATATTACAAGAACTTTATCTATAGAATGCTTCTTTATTTTTTTTATATCATCTCTCACATCAAATAAATCCATAGCCTTAGTAAGATACAAAAAACTATTAGCATCAAATCTCTCAGTAAACTTCTCCCCATTGTAATGCAAATAATTTTCTACTTCAAAAGAAGGAGTAAAATATTTTATAGCCTTTTTTCTTCTTCTTCCAAATTTCTTTCTCATATACTCTTCGCTCATATATGTGATATGCCCAAGCATTCTAGCCAAAGCAAGTCCATTATCTGGAGTGGATATGCCGTAATATTTACCTCCATACCATTCTGAATCTTCTGTGATAGCCTGTCTTGATATTTCATTAAAAGCTATTTGCATAGGTGAATGACTCATACAGCTTGCTATAATGATTAATTTATCCATCATATTTGGGTATGATGCACTCCACTGCAAGACTTGCATTCCGCCCATAGAACCGCCTACAACAGCATAAAGCTTATTTATCTTCAAATAATCTATTAATAACTTTTGAGCCTTTACAATATCTTTCATAGTAAAGCTTGGAAAATCTGTACCATAACACAAATTACTATTAGGTTTCTTTGATGAAGGACCAGTAGTACCGTAGCAGCCTCCAAGCACATTTGAACATATTACAAAATATTTATCTGTATCTATAGCTTTTTTCTTGCCCACAAAATTGCTCCACCAAGTTAGAACATCACTGTCCCCTGTAAAAGCATGACAAATCAATATAGCATTATCTTTTTTATCATTTAATTTACCGTTTGTAGTATATGCTATTTTTAAATTATCTATAGTAGCAGAGTTTTCAAATTTAAAAGTTTTATTATAATCAAAATACTCTATCATACATAACTCACTCTATTTTTAATTTATTATTTACTCGCTATAGTTAAAGCTTCATCAAGATAATACAATATATCATCTATATGCTCTATTCCTATAGAAAGTCTTATAAAGTTTTTAGTAATACCTGCATTTATTAACTCTTCCTCAGATAATTGAGAATGCGTTGTAGAAGCAGGATGTGCAACCAAACTCTTAACATCTCCCACATTAACAAGATGAGAAAATAGTTTTATATTGTCTATAAACTTAACAGCAGCATCATATCCGCCCTTTATGCCAAATACAACCATTCCCCCAAACTTATCATCTTTCAAATATTTTTTAGCTACATTGTAAGAAGCATCATTTTTAAGTCCAGGATACCTCACCCACTCAACCCTATCATCTCTCTCTAAAAACTCAGCAACCTTCATAGCATTAAATGAATGCCTATCCATTCTCAAAGGCAAAGACTCCATTCCCTGAATAAATACCCAAGAGTTATCAGGAGATAAACAAGCCCCCAAATTCCTTAAAGGTACAGTTCTAAATCTCATAGCAAAAGCAATATCTCTTAATTCTTCAGGCAAGTCATAAGCCCATTTTAAACCATGATAATTAGCATCAGGCTGAGTAAACAATGTAAACTTATCATCTCTCCAATTAAACTTACCAGCATCTGTAACTACCCCTCCAACACTGCTCCCATGCCCACCAATCCATTTAGTGAGAGAGTTAATTACTATATCAGCTCCGTAATTTATAGTTTGAAGTAAATATGGAGTTGTAAAAGTACCGTCTACTATTAATGGTATATTATGATTATGTGCTATTTTTGCCACTTCTTCTATATCTGTAAAATCTAATGAAGGGTTTGATATCGTTTCTATATATATTACTTTTGTATTTTTAGTAATTGCCTTTTCAAAGTTTTTTGGGTCTTTTGCATCAACAAAGTTTGTGCTAATACCAAATTTGGGAAGTATGGCTGCAAACTGTGCATATGTGCCTCCATACAAACTATAAGATGATAATATCTCATCACCGGCCTCGCATATAGTAATCATTGTATTAAATATAGCACTCGTTCCAGATGATACCGCTATAGAAGATTTGCCGTTTTCCATTGCTGTAATTCTTTTTTCTAGTACATCTGTAGTAGGGTCGCCTAATCTTGTATAAATATAGCCTAACTCTTTTAAATCAAATAAATCAGCAGCATGTTTAGAGTTTTTAAACATATAAGATGTTGTTTTATATATAGGTACACCTCTGCTTCCAAACACATCATTATTCTCTTGTCCTGCATGAACAGATAAAGTTTCAAATTTTAATTGTCTTGACATATAAACTCCTAAATATTTAAATTTAAAAATAAAAAAGCCGCCAAAAAATTTGACGGCTGTAATTTTACAAAATTAATATTTATTATACTATGCAGCCGTAATGATTTTTTGCATTTGCATGAGGCAAAGCATGTTCATAATAACTGCATTATTCATAATATTTTACATTTATTCAAAATTTTATATTTTATTTATATATTATATATAAAAAATATATTGTTGTCAATAGTAATTATTAAAACTTTTATAAAATTATTCGTATATTTTTTAAAAGCTTAATAATAGTATTGAAATTGGTATATGCTTGATATATAATATACACTAATAATAAATTAAAAGGTATTTTAAAAATGAATATTTTAAGAAAAATGATATTTATTTTTGGATTGTTATTAGCCTTAATTTCAATAGGTACAATAACAAGTTATAAAAAAAATCAAAAAGATAAAGTTATAGGAAAAGACTACTAATTATATGTTCAAATATAAAATTATTTCATTACTATTTTTATTAACATTATTTAATTCTAATTTATATAGTGTAAAAGTAACTGTGCTTCCATTTTTAAGCAAAGATAAAGAATGGGTAGAAAAATATATGGTAGATGACGGAATGCCCAGAGCTTTTGAAATATCTTTGAGAAATACTCATATGTTTGATGTAAGCGATTATGATTTGCTTATTTCATATTTTGCTTCCTATGATAATGTTATGGATTATAAGGCTTTATCTACAAATATTACTGTAGCTGCCAATTTTATTAAAGAAACTTTCGAATCTGATTATTTAATTACTGGTGAAGTTCTTGATTTTAATCTTAAACAAGGCGGAAAAGATACGGCTAATGTAGAGTTTAAGGTTAATCTTATAGATATAAATACTGCCAAAACAGTAAAAACTTTTACTAATTCTGCTAGTTATGTACTTCCTGGAAACAGTGTTGTATATAATTCTGAAGATGCTTTATTTTATGAAAGTGCATTAGGCTGGGCTACTATTTTGGCTTTTAATAATATAGCTAATGAAATATCAGAATTTTTAGAAATACCTCCTCTAATTGGAACTGTAACAAGAATAGAAGACAATAAAATATTTATAAACTTAGGAAAAAGAAACAATATAAAGATAGGAGATGAGTTTGGAATATATAGTGTAGAAAAATATTTGGATTTGCCTCCTAACAATGAATATCTTATAAATAAAATTAATGAAAGAAAACAAAGCTCTCTAACTAATGGAATATTAACAAATAATATAGACCCAAATAACTTTGTAGTACATAATAATACTAATTCATATACTGCTACTAATCAAGCATCAAATAATAATAATAATAATAATAAAAGTAATATATCTAAACAATATAATAACTCTAATAATGCTTCTTCTTCTGTTTATAGACAAACAAGAGAAAATGCTAATGGAGATTTTTGGTATACAAGTGAAATGCTTTATATATATAGATATTATAAAACTAGAAAAACATTAGTAACAAAAGCAAAAGTTATAGAATTATATGATAATTATGCTATATTAGAAAATAAAAGCAATGCAAAAATAGAGCTGCTTATGGAAGTAAAAATTAATGAAGAAAAGGATAAGAACTTATGATAATAAAACAAAATGTTATTTTTAACAAGACAGATAAAAAGGACTATTATATCTATATAGATAAAAAAAATAATAGAGGTATATTTACTCCATATTTCAAAGGTTCTTATAATAGTTTCTTCTATGACTTTAGTCTTGATAAATGCAGAATATTTCATAAGAATGCTAAATCTTATTCTATACTAGATTTATCTCTAGACGGTAAAAAAATAATAACTATATCTGTAGATAATGTTAATAGTTCAAACAATACATTAAAAATTGTAGAGATAGGTACTAATAAAGTATTTTTGGAATTATCTGGAATGTATGTTTATGAGGCATATTTTACTGCTAATCCTAAATTAATAATATGCAGAGCTAAAGAATTTAATAGAACTAATGTTTTTTTATATAACATAGAAGAGAAAAAAATAGTATACAGCTTAAAAGAAAATACATTTATATCTGATGGAGCTTTTGATGAAAAAAGAGTAATGTTTACATATCCATCTGCTATAAATAATAAAATATTATATCAAGTGAATGTGCTTACTTTAAATGACGGTAAAATACAATTAGAAAACCCAAATATGAAGATAAGCAGTATATATTCTGTAGGAAAAGACTTTGTATTAATGGAATCAAATAAATCAATAGCATTCTATAGCAATAAAAAAATTGTATGGAAAGTAGAATTATCATCTGTATTTAGCTGTGAATATGATGGCGGAATATTTTATTTGGATAAAAAAATATATTTTGACAATCCAGCTATATCAAAAGATAATATGGAAAATGATAAAAATCTTAAAGAGAGTATGATACTTTATAGAATTGATATAGACACAGGTAATATAGAATATTTGCTTCTTCCTGTGAATATACAATATAAAAGATTTACTACTATGTTTGGAACTAAAATTATAGATACTACAGGAAATATATTAGATATAAGAAGCGGAAAAACATTAACTTTCCCATTAAAGTTATATAAATAATTGTAAATATTTATATTTTTATTATATTTGTATAGTATGTATAATTTTTATATTTAAATAAATTAATAGGAGTTTTAATTTGTATAAATACATAATATTACTTTTAATAATATCTATTATATCTATATCTTGCAACGGCAAAGAGATAAACAATATAATAGTACAAACAAATAAAGCTGATATATCAAATAATAATAATAGAGATGATATAAAAGTATCCACATCAAAATTAACCTCAAAAGAATATGAAGTGTTAATAAACAAAGGTACAGAGTTTCCATTTACAGGAGACCTTTTAGACGTAAAATCTGATGGTGTATATACTTGTAAACTATGCGGTAACTTACTATTTAAATCTGATGCTAAATTTAATTCAGGTACAGGTTGGCCTAGTTTTGATGATGCGGTTGCAGAAAACATAAAATTAGTAAAAGATGGGTGCCGAGTAGAAGTATCATGTGCAAAATGCGGAGGTCATTTAGGACATGTATTTTACAATGAAGGCTTTACAGATAAACAAACTAGATATTGTATTAATTCTGTATCTTTAAATTTTGTTAATAAAGCAGAATTTGAAGAAACTAATGATAGTACAAACAAATAATGAGGTAAAAATTATATATGAAAAAAATTGCATTAATAGCAGCTATTTCTATATTTTCTTTAATATCATGTAATGAAAAATTAAATAGCGAATCTTCAAATATTAAAGAAAATAAGGAGGAGACAAAAATGATTCCAGAAAATCTTAAATACGCATATTTTTCTTCCGGCTGTTTTTGGGGAACTGAATATTGGTTTGAAAAAGGCAAAGGAGTATATGACGTTGTAAGCGGATATGCAGGAGGACATAAAATAAACCCAACATATCAAGAAGTTTGCACAGGTCTTACAGGACATTTAGAAACAGTACAGGTTGCATATAACCCAGATGAAACTACTTATGAAGATTTAGTTAAACTCTTCTTTGAAACTCATGACTTTACTCAAAAAAATGGTCAAGGTCCTGATATAGGCTCGCAATATTTGTCTGCTATTTTTTATCAAACAGAAGAAGAAAAAGAAATAGCTCAAAGATATATAGACATGCTAAAAGAAAAAAATTATGATGTGGCAACAACTTTAAGAGAGTATAAAAACTTCTACCCAGCAGAAGCTTATCATCAAAACTATTATGAGAGAAAAGGCTCTATACCTTATTGCCATTTCTATAACAAAATATTTTAAGTTTGTTTAAAAACTAAATTGATAAATATTTATATTGTTTTAATTTTATTGTTTTTGTACAAGTTTTTTATTCAACTTTTTCCCGCCGCAAAAAGTTGTAAAAAGTGCAAGTAGTATAGCGTTGTATGTCTTGAACATGTATAAACTATAAAATAATACCATATATTTTAGATATAATTCATAAAAATGCAGTCTTTTTGCTTCTTTGGGTCACCAAAAGAAGTGGGGGTGTGGGGGCTAGTCCCCACAAATAAAAACTTAAAAATTATTTAATAAAATAAAAGAGCTATCACTAATTATTAGCAATAGCTCTATTATATTCAATAATTAATAAATCACTAAATCAAGCCCTTGATGTATCTAATCAATTCAGCAACCACAAAAATTAGAAACACAAATCCAAAAAATATCCAAGACTTAATAGTTCTTTTTCTTGTCTCTTTTTTATTAAACTCTGTTCTAAAAGGATCATTTTCCACAATTCATCAAACCTTTTTCAAATATTTTTGAGTATCAACAGCAACAGCAGCAATGATGATAGCACCTTTAATAATGTATTGCATATAAGGTGAAATACCAACGAAAGTCATACCGTAGTTAATAACTTGGAATATCAAAACCCCAGAAACAATACCCAAAATAGAACCAATACCTCCAGAGAATGAAACTCCTCCAACAACGCAGGCAGCAATAGCATCAAGCTCATAACCATTACCTAAGTTGTTTGTAGCAGAACCAACCCTAGCAACCTCTAATGAACCAGCTATACCATATAAAGCACCAGCCATAGTATAAACTATCATAAGAGTAAGAGGAATGTTTACACCGCTTACAGCAGCAGCTTCAGGGTTGCCTCCAACTGCAAATATGTTTTTACCTAATTTAGTTTTGTTCCAAATTACCCACATGATTAAAGTAATAATTACAGCAAATATTATTAAGTATGATATTGTAAGTCCGCCTATTTTTATACCGCCTTGAGCTAAATTAGTAAATCTAGGGTCAAGTCCTCCAATAGGCTGAGCACCATAAGGAGGTCTGTCAAAATAAGTACTAGTAACACCGTAAAGTATTAGCTGCATACCCAAAGTAGCAATAAATGGAGTTACATAAAGTTTAGAAATAATAAAACCATTTATAAAACCAAATACCATAAGTATAAGCATAACTAAAAGTATAGGTAATATAACAGGAAGTAAAGGCAAATCAGGATACATTCTAGTAGGGTTAGTAGCAGATTGTAAAAGAGAAGCACTAACAACCGCAGCAAGACCAACAGCCCTACCAGCACCAAGGTCGTTACCTTGAGTTACCAATAAAGTACCAATACCAACAGCAATAATCATACGAGTAGAAGCCTGAGCAAAAATGTTTACAAAGTTGCTAAGTCTAAAGAAAGATGGCTCTTTAATAATAATACCAATAAGTATAAGCAAAAGTGCTGCAAATATGGCATTATTCAGTATAAATTTTAATATTTTGTTTATAGTAGAATTTCTGTCTGACATATATTATTCCTTTATTAATAAATTATAAATATTTGGCAGATAATGCCATTATTTCTTCTTGATTAGTACTAGCTGTATCAACTATACCCGCAACCCTTCCATTACTCATAACCATTATCCTATCAGTTATACCAAGTAATTCAGGCATTTCAGAGCTAACCATAATAATAGTCTTACCTTCCGTAGCTAAATCTATTATAAGTTTATATATATCATATTTTGCCCCTACATCAATACCTCTAGTAGGCTCATCAAGCATAAGAATATCAGGAGCACTCAAAAGCCATCTGCCTAATATTACCTTCTGCTGATTACCTCCAGATAATGATTGTATAGCAGTTTTCTCTGAAGGAGTCTTTACCTGCATACTGTCTATTACCCATTTAGTATCCTCTCTCATCTTCTTATTATTTAAAAATCCAAAATTACCTTTATAATTATCTATATTAGCTATTATAGAATTAAAATTAATAGAAAGCATACCAAATATACCAGTCTGTCTTCTTTCCTCTGTTACCAAAGCAAATCCATGCTTAATAGCTTTTCTTGTTGTATTATTTTTTATATCTTTATCATTTTTAATAATCTTACCGCTTGATAAAGTACGCATACCAAATATACTTTCAAGCACCTCAGTTCTTTTTGCACCAACAAGACCGGCTATACCAAAAATCTCACCTTTTCTCACACTAAAATTAATATCAGTAAGAGAAGGCTGATAAAATGCTGTAAAATTTTGAATCTCCAAAATTCCTTCACCAGGAGTATTAGTTTTAGGAGGGAATCTATTAGTTAAATCACGACCTACCATCTGTTTAATAATAAGGTCAGTTGTTAATTCTTTAGCAGGAGTAGTTGAAACAAACTTACCATCACGCATTATAGTAACTTCATCAGATATCTGTAATATCTCTTCCATTTTGTGTGAAATATATATCATACCCACGCCGCGGCTTTGAAGTTTTCTTATTATTTTAAACAATTTAGCAACTTCTTTTTCTGTAAGCGAACTAGTAGGCTCATCTAAAACAAGTATTTTAGAATTGTATGATACTGCTTTTGCTATTTCAACCATTTGCATTTCAGATACTGATAGTGTGGATACTTTAGTTCTAGGGTCTAAAGGTATTTCTAAATCATCAAAAATAGCCTTAGTATCATTATACATTTTTTTCTCATCTACAAACCCTAATTTAGTAGGATATTTACCAAGCCAAATATTATCTTGTATATTTCTTTGCCTAACCTGATTAAGCTCCTGGTGAACCATTGCTACACCATTATTCAAAGCTTGTTTAGGAGAAGTAAAATTCACTTCATTACCATCTAATAATATTGTTCCTTCATCTTTATGGTAAATACCAAATAAACATTTCATAAGAGTGGATTTTCCAGCACCATTCTCTCCCATAAGAGCAACAACATTTCCCTCTCTCACAACAAGTTCAGCCTTATCTAAAGCTTGAACACCAGGGAAATATTTTGATATGCCCTTCATCTCAAGAATTACTTTTCTCTCTTCCATAAAAACAAAATCCTTAAAATTACACTTAAAAAAAATACGATATACGAAATTAAAAATATGAAATTGGGGACATTATAAAAGCATAATATCCCCATTCATAAAAATGATTATTACTTATAAGCTTCTTCAGCTATAGTAACATTATCTGCAGTTATAGGAACATAAGGAACGCGTACTGCTTTTACTTCGTCTAAAGTCCAAGTAGTACCTTCTACTGGGTCTTTACCAGCAGCAACATTTAATGTTAAATCTACAAGAGCTTGAGATTGTCCAACTGGGTCATTAAGTACTGAACCTAATATTGTTCCTTTTTTGATTTCGTTTAACATATCAGGAATAGCATCTACACCTACTATAGGAATATATTTAGCTTTATCGCCTGTGTTATATCCTAAAGCTTGTATAGATTGTAAAGCACCTAAAGCCATAGCGTCGTTGTTAGCAAAAATAAACTCTATTTTATCGCCATGTTTTTGTATCCAAGCATCTACTATATCTTTAGCTTTTGCTGTATCCCACATAGCTGTTTGTTCTGCCTCTAATTTTTCTACTTTAAGACCATTATTAGTAATATACATAGTTACATGAGAAGTTCTTGCTTCTGCATCTGGGTGGCCTGGTTCGCCTTTAATTAATACGTATTGTATAACACCGTCACCGTTTTTATCTAAAGTAGGATCTGCTTTCCAAGCATCTACAACGATTTTACCTTGCATATCGCCAGATTCTTCTGGAGTAGTACCTACATACCAAGTTTTATCATAGCTAGCCATAGCTTGAGCACTAGGCTGTTTGTTAAAGAATACTACTGGTATATTTTTAGCTTTAGCTTTGTCTATAATAGTTTGAGCTGCTTGAGGGTCAACTAAGTTAATTGCTAAAGCTTTAACATCTTTGTTTATCATAACATCTACTTGGTCATTTTGTTGAGCTTGGTTATTTTGAGAATCGTTAATTATCAAATTAGCTTTGCCTGCTATTTTACTTTCGATGTTTCTTCTGTAGAAAGACATGAAGTTATCATCATAACGATAAATTGTAACCCCAATTAGTGGACCATTAGCATCTGAAGTTGCTGCATTGTCTTTAGTGCCGCCGCCACAAGATACCATGAAAATTGTTGCTATTATAAGCATAGAACTTATAATGGATATTTTTTTCATAATAGAAAACTCCTTAATTTAATTAATATTCTATAATTTTAGTATATAAATTTTATTGATTAAATCAAGTTTTTAATTTTCAAATAAAAAACCTTTTAAATACTATATTCATATCATTATAAAAATATAAAATTTATTACATATACAATATAAAAACATAAAAATATTATAAGTTCTTTTACAAAAAATTTACTAAAAAATTCTGTTTTTAAATATAAAAAATTATTATTTTTATATATCTGCATAAAAACAATATAAAAAAATCCGATAATATACATATAAAACATTTGGAGGTTAAAAATGGATATATCTATTAATTCTATTTATTCATCTAAAATGTTTCCATTAACTGGACATATGTATAGTGCAGGGCTTAATGTGTATAATTTATCTGATTCTATAAGCAGAATAAATGAGTTTGTCTCTGGACAGGGTACTTCAGTTAAAGTAAATTACAATTTAGGAAAGAATTTAGATGCATATGCTTAAAAAGTTAGTATGAGCCAATTGCAATTAAAGCAATTGGCTTATTTTTTAAATTTCATCTGAAATCAAAAAATCTCTAAAATAATCTGTATAATCAACTTCAAATTTTATAATCTCGCCGCTAATTGGGTGAGTAAACTCTATTTGCTTTGCTATAAGCATTAAATTACTATAATTTGAATAACTCTTAGAATATATCTTATCGCCCGCTACAGGAAATCCTTTATATGAACAATGAACCCTTATTTGATGAGTACGTCCTGTTTTAATATTAACCTCTATTAAAGTATGCTTTTTAAATCTGTTTAATACTTTTATATAACTCAACGCCTTCTTGCCGTCTTCACGAACTGTCATTTTTTTTCTATATACGCTATGCCTTCCTATCGGCAAATTAATCTCATAAAAATTCTCTCTCAATACACCTATAACTATAGCATGATAAATCTTTTTTATTGTTCTATTTTTAAATTGCTCTTGAATAGCAGAAACTATATCAGCATTCTTTCCTACAATCATTATACCAGAAGTATCTTTATCTAATCTATGTATAATGCCTGCCCTACTCTTATCACCAACAAAATTAAAATCTTTTATATGATAAAGCAAAGCATTAACTAAAGTACCATGCCTTTCAGAAGGAGAACAATGAACACTCATATTGCAAGGCTTATTTACAACCAATAAATATTCATCTTCATACAAAATATCTAAATCAATATTCTCTGCTAATATATCCTCTTCTTCTTCATTATCATCTGTTTTAATGTTTATCTCTACAATATCATTAAGCTTTAGAGAATATGAAAGCTTTTTTATATTACCATTAACTAGTATGGAAGATAAATAATTTTTTACCTGAGACCTGCTTATATTTAATTTCTCGCTTACAAATATATCAAGTCTTTTATTTAAATCTTTTTCTTCTATTGAAAATTTACACATTTATTATTTATTTTTTTCTTTTTTCTTAAAAGTACTATCAAAATCTTCTTTAAAGAAAAATACTCCAATCGCTATAACTACAATTCCTATAGTAATGGCAGCATCGGCAATATTATAATTCCAAGGAAATCTAATTTTTAAATTAAAACCCATATTAATAAAATCTGTTACAAAGCCTCTCATAATCCTATCTAATAAATTGCCCATAGCCCCGCCTAACACCATACTAAAACCAACAATAGATATTCTCTGTTTTTTCTTATCTATGATAGTTATTATATAAAATACAACAATCATCGCTAAAAAAACAACAACCTTTAAAAACTCAGGTATAATATGCTGTATAACCTCTGGTACATTATTGAGAAAGCCAAAAGAAACTCCATAATTTCTTGTATATATAAATATTAGTATATCTCCAATAATATTTTTATAAACAATAGGCTGTAAATACTTATCAATAAAATATTTTGAAACAGTATCTGCTATAAATATTAATATAGATATTAAAAAATATATCTTTTTGTCTTTTATCTGCAATAAAATCTTACTCATAAAAAATAAATTCCTTATATAATCAAGTGCTAATAATAATTTATATTAATAAAAATTACAACCTAGAAAAACTAAATAAAAAAAATTATATTTATAAATTAATATAATTTAAAAATAATGCTTTTATATTGATATTATATATTTTTTGTATATAATTTACTATTATGAAAAATGGAAAAGTAATATTTCCGGGTACTTTTGACCCTTTTACTTTGGGACACCTTGATGTTCTCTATAGACTTGCTGATATATTTGAAGAAGTATATATATCTGTGGCTGTAAACTTAGAAAAATCTCCAACTTTCACTATAGAAGAAAGAAAGGCGATGATTGAAAAAGTTATTGGAAATAATGATACAATAAAAATAGTGTCTATATCTGGGCTTGTTACAGAATATATGAAGCAAAATGATATAAGAGTATTGGCTAGAGGAATAAGAGACAGCGAAGATTTATATTATGAACTTAAAATGTCAAGAATGAATAAATTATTATACCCAGAGATGGATACTATATTCTTACATACATCTGAGCATTATGCTTATATAAGTTCGTCTCTCATTAAAGAGATACTTAAATTTAATGGACCTATAGATGGTTTAGTTCCAGAAGTTTTAATAGATGATATTAAATCCAAATTCATAAAAAAATAAAATAATAAATAAAACATCAAAAAACGAATAAAGATTAGAATATGAAAAATTTTTACTTAGAAAATTACGGCTGCCAAATGAATAAAGCAGATTCAAATAGTTTAATAAACTCATTAATGCAAGAAGGCTTTATACAAACAGAAAATCATGAAAATGCTGATAATATTATAATAAATACATGCAGTGTAAGAGCACATGCTGAAGAGAGAGTTTTTTCAAGGGTAAAGCTATTTAATGCAAACAGGAAAAAAAACAAAAAAGATACAAAAATAATCATCATGGGCTGTATGGCTCAAACTTCTAAAGAACATCTTGAGAGTTTAGGAGTTGATAAAATATTTGATGTATACAATGAAGTTAATATAATAGACTATTTGAAAGATGAAGAGGTTTTTGTAAGAAAGTTTAATGATAATTATATATTTAATAAGTCTTATGTTGATGAAGACAAACCGCACAAAGCATTCATACCAATTACGCATGGATGCAACAACTGGTGCACATATTGTATAGTACCTCACACCAGAGGAAAGATGATTAGCAGAAAATCTGGAGAGATATTAGATGAAGTAAAAAGGCTTATTGATGAAGGAGCTAAAGAAATTACGCTTCTTGGACAGAATGTTAACTCTTATGGGCTTGATATTGATAATGAAATAAACTTTACAGAGCTATTATACAAGATAGACAAAGTAATAGATGAAAAAGCAAAAGATAAAGTGTGGATAAGGTTTTTAACTTCACACCCTAAAGATTTTGATAAAGAACTTGCTGATGCTATATGGAGTTTAAATAGCTTATGTAAGCATATACATCTTCCTTTTCAAAGCGGTTCGGATAGAATATTGTCTTTAATGAATAGAAAATATACAAAAGAAGAATATATTAAAAAAGTATCATTTTTAAGAGAGCATGCCGATGATTTTCCTATTTCTACGGATATAATAGTTGGTTATGCTGATGAAACTGAAGAGGAATATCAAGAAACATTAGATTTACTTGAAAGCATTGGTTTTGAAGAGGCTTATTTATATAAATATTCTGAGAGAGAAGGCTCTATTGCATACAAAAAGAAAGTGCAATATGATAAAGCTGCAGGGGCAAGAAGACTCACTCAAATAGTTAACTTCCAAAGAGAATTGGCACAAAAATTACTCTCTAAACAAGTTGGCAAAAAAGCTTATATTATGATAGATGATATTGCTAAGGATAATATGCATTATTTATGCAGAAGCAAAGAAAACAGAATAGTTTTAATAAAAAAAGAAAAAGAACTTAATATGGGTAATATATATTACTGTGAGATAACAGAAATAAAAAATCATACTTTGATTGGAAATTTAATAAATTAAAAAAAATATTCAAATAATTTGTGAAAAAAAAATTCATTTTCTGTTTATATATTTGCAATTTTTTTTGTTAAATGGTAAAATTTTATTATAATAATTTTAGGGGTAGCATCTTGAGTTGTAATATTTGTGGCAAGAATCTTGCCGTTTTACATATAAAAGAATCTATAGGCAATAAAAAATACGAAATGCATATCTGCGAAGAATGTGAGAAAAAAATGAATATAATGGAAAAATGTATAGAGCTTGAATTTAATAACTTGCATACAATATTTCCAGAATCTAAACCAGTCGTTGATATAAAAAAGAAAAGTGTAAAAAGACCTAAACTAAAAGATAAAATATGCCCTTCTTGCGGTTATTCTTTAAGAGAGTTTAAAAAAACAGGTATAATGTCTTGTCCTCAATGTTATGAGAACTTCTCTAAAAGTATAGCTAAATATGTAAGAAAAATACATACTTACAACAAACACTTAGGAAGAGTTGCCAATAAAAATCTTACTAATAGAGATATAGAAGAAAAAATTAAACAATATGAAGCTACTATGGATATGCTCATCAAAATAGAAAACTATGAAGAAGCTTCTATTATTAAAAATAAAATAGAAAACCTTAAACAAACTTTAAATATAAAAGAAACTTTAAGTGAAAATAAAGATGTCCGCAGATAATATTGCTAAATGGATATATAAAAAAGGCTTAGAAGATAATATTATATTATATTCTAAAGTATCCATATATAGAAATATAGACAATATTAGATTCTACAATCATATAGATAAAGATGATATAGAAAAAATTGACAATATTCTCACAAAAGAAATAGAAAAACTGAAAAAATTAGATATTCATCTTGAAAAAATAAAATTAATAGAGCTTCCATCAATAGAAATTAAGCTTTTAAAAGAAAATCTTACAATACCAAATAAAAGAAATTTATTAAACGCTTCTATATATATTGATGAAGATGAAGAGACATCTATCTTAATAAACTCTAATGAACATTGCGAAATACAAACTATAGCTAGAGGCTTAGAATTAGAAGAATGTTTTAACAGAGCTTATAAAATAGAGAGCATGTTGGATAAAAAAATAGACTTCGCTTTTAATAAGAAATTCGGATATCTAACTAGTTCTCCAGAAAAAATAGGTATTGCAATGAATGTAACAGTATCTATGGCAATACCAGCTTTAATATGGAAAACACCAGACAATATAGAATATTTTATTAATAAAGCATCAAAAAAAGGCTTTGATATATCAATTAGAGCAGGAAGAACAATGCCTGTACTCAATATAACAAATAGAACCATGATGGGTATTTCAGAGAGAGATGTTTTAAATAATATGCTTGAAATCGTAAATTATATTCTAGACAAAGAGAAAAAAATGCGATTAAAAATAAAAAATATAGATAGGCTCAATATAGAAGATAAAGTTTATAGAAGCAAGTCTTTATTGTCAAATGCGAGGGTTATGAATTATATGGAGTTTATAAAGCATAATTTATGGCTTAGAGTTGGACTTGATTGTAATATTATTGATGATATAGATTTAGATACTTTATCTTATATGATATTTATTGCTAAGAATAATCATTTAAAATCAATGTTTAATAACAAAAAAAAGTATAAAAAAGTATCTGAAATGAGAGCAGCTGCATTAAGAGATATAATGAAATAATTTTACTTCATCAATTCTTTTATAATATCTAATATATTAAAATGTTTGACTCTATTAGAGAGGTTAATTGGAAGAAGAGAGAATAATTTTAATTTACCATTAACAGCATGTATTTTGAACTCTGATTTTTTTAAGTTAATAAAATCTGATATTAAATTAGAAGTTTCTTTATTATAAAACACAACATTAATATTAACACTTGATGATGAATGAGATTTAATAGCTATATTTTCTGACACACAATAAGCAAACTTTTCATTTCTGCTGTTAATAAGATTACACTCAAAATCATCTAAAACCATTTTTATTGGGGCATTATTTTTTATATTAACAACAATATTCACATTTGTAGACTCCCATTCAAATTTTTTTAGCTCAAAACCTCCAAAACTATAATCTACAGGTATTTTCAAATTATACTCCTTTTAAAGATAAAAAAGAGCTATAACCTTTATAAAGATTATAACTCTTATTTTTTTAAATAAATACTTAAAATGCCATTAATTAGCCAATTTTAAATTACATTCATGCTCTTCTTTTTTATACATAGCCTGTCTTTTCATAAGCAAATCAAAATCAACCAAATGACCATCAAATTCAGGACCCTCAACGCAAGCAAATTTAGTTTGAGTACCAACTAATACTCTACAGCATCCGCACATACCAGTACCATCAATCATAATAGGGTTCAAACTAACAGTAGTAGGAATATTATATTCTTTAGTAAGCTTACAAACAAATTTCATCATAATAGCAGGACCAATAGCTATAACTTCAGAAATTTTCTCGCCCCTATCATGTATTTTTTTTATCATATCTGTAACTAAACCTTTCTCACCATAACTTCCATTATCAGTACAAACTAATAGTTCATCAGATACTTTTCTCATCATATCTTCCATAATGATAAGTGATTTATCTCTAGCACCTAATATAGATATCACTTTATTACCAGCATTATGATGGGCTTGTACTATAGGGTGTAAAGGAGCAATACCAACACCGCCTCCAACACCAAGTATAATGCCGTCTTTCTTTTCAATATGAGTAGGCTGTCCCAATGGTCCTATAACGTCCATTATTTCATCGCCAACTTTAAGTTCCATCAATTTAGCTGTAGAATAACCAATACTTTGAGTTACTATAGTAATTGTTCCCGCTTCAGGGTCAGCATCAGCTATAGTAAGAGGCACTCTCTCCCCTAACTCATCTAATCTAAAAATAATAAAATTACCTGCTTTACGATGCTTAGCTATATCGGGAGCTACAACTTTCATCATAAAAACCTTATCTGACCATTGTTCTTTGGCAACAATTTTATAGCCCATAAAGATTTCTCCTTAAAAATATAAAAATTATTTAAATTTATTAATTATTTTCTGTTGTTGTTGTTTCTTCTGCTGATTCTTCTTTAGCAGGTTCTTCAGATTTTATTAAATCAGAATGTTTAGGTATTTTTACGCCAAGTCTTTCTACTAAGCGAGCTTTTTTACCTACTTTATCTCTTAAATAATAAAGTTTAGCTCTTCTTACTTTAGCTTTTCTTATAATATCAATATGGTCAATTCTAGGAGAGTTTACTAAGAATATTCTCTCAACACCTACACCATAAGATATTTTTCTAACTATAAAACTTTTATTGATACCTTTACCGCGCATTGAAATAACAACACCTTCAAATGCCTGTAATCTTTCTCTATCACCTTCTATAATTTTTACCCATACTTTTACTGTATCACCTATTTCAAAAGGCAAAATAGCTTCTTTTTTATGTTTTGCTTCTACTAATCTAATCTGTTGCTCCATTGATTTTCTCCTAAAAATTTATATTAATTTATTTAAATACACTTTATAGAAGTTATATTCTATCACAATATACTAATTTAATCAAGTATAATATATAGAATTTTTTATCTGATACAATTATTAATATTTAACTTATAGTTTTACGAAATTATAACTTATTAAAAAGGCAATTATTTATTTGATATTGATATAATTTTATATTATTGTTATAATTTTAAATATGTACAAAAATAAAAAAAAGAATAAAAGCAATTTCTATAAAAAGAATAACTCTGATAATTCTTCGTTTTTAAGCAAACTGCATAAAATATTGTCGCACAGACTTTATTTTATGTTTATACCGCATTCTAAAAAGAAAACTAAAACTTTATCTATACCTATATATGGTCTTTTAATAATAGTTTTAATTATAGCAGCAGCACTATTAATAACATTCTCATCTCTTACAAAAAACACTGTTATTGCAAGCAAAACACTAGTTCTTACTGGAAGCTATCAAGAGAGACTTGAAGAAATTAATTCTTTGGAAAACTTATTTAATTCTGTATTTTCTAATGATTCATATAGAGAAGATATGTCTAATATGATGAATAAATTTAAAATAGAAAATACTAATTTAATAAATACAAATAATATTGATAATATAGCACTTCTCAATGCCAGAGCTAAAGAGTTTGAAAATTTAAAAAATTATTTAGAAGAATTGAAAGCTAATATTAATTCTAAAAACACTTCATTAGAATATGTGCCTACAATTACACCAATAGACTCTAGATATGCAGTTATATCAAAACCATATCAAAAAGACTCTCTCTTATCAAAAGGCATAGGCTTTCAAACAATAGCAGGTACACTTGTTAGAGCAACAGCATCTGGTACAATTAATAGTGTAGTATACGATAAAGATGAAGGAGTAAGCATAGTTATTTATCATAGATATGGTATCATAACTACTTATAAGGGATTAGCCACTACTTCTGTAAAAACAAATGTTGATGTAAAAAAGGGTGATATTATAGGAAACGCAAAAACAGGCGAACTTGAATATGAATTAAAATTAGCTTCTGAATATGTTAATCCTTTAATTTTTACAACGCTTAATTATGAACAGCAAGAATAATATAAAAAATGGAATAAAATATACGGCTTTAGGTATTGAGTTTGGAAGTATAATACTTGGACTTGCCTTTGTTGGAAATTTAGCTGATAAAAAATTTAATACTTCTCCATTATTTACTATAGCTGGTATATTTTTTGGATTTATATCTGGCATATACAGACTTTATCAGCTTTCTAAAATTATAGAAAGAAATAAAAAATAGATAAAGTTTTTAAGGATTTATTTATGGATAATATAATAAATAGTTTGCTTGATACTGATTTATATAAATTTACAATGCAGCAATGTGCTTTAAGGCAATTTTCTAATGTTTGGGTAAAATATATTTTTAGAAGCAGAAATATATTAGAATGGACTAAAGAGATGCATGATGAGCTATTAAAGCAGATAAAGCATTTTTGCAATCTTTCATTCAAAAAATATGAACTTGAATATTTAGCTTCTCTTAGATTTATAAAGAGAGATTATATAGAGTTTTTAAAATTATACAGACCATTAGAAGAACATATTAATGCCTCTTTTGAAGATAATAAATTAACTGTTTCTATAGAAGGTCCATGGTATCAAACTATTATTTGGGAGATACCTGTACTTGCTATGATTAGTGAAATATATTATTACTATACTGTTTGTAAGACTAATGGAGAAGAAGCAGTTTACAAACAAGGCGAATCAAACCTAATAAAAAAGCTAGATGATAAATTACTTCCAATATATAAAGCTGAAAATGGATTTAAATTTTCTGATTTTGGTACTAGAAGAAGGTTTTCTTTTAAGTGGCAAGATAGAGCTATTTCTATATTAAAAGAAAAAGTTCCTGCTGATTGTTTGGTTGGTACTAGCAATGTATATTTTGCTAAGAAATATAATTTACTTGCGGTTGGTACTAATGCTCATGAATATTATCAAGTTGGTCAGGCTTTAGATAAAGTGAGGCTTGCAGAGAGCCAAAAATTCATGCTTCAATCTTGGGTTAATGAATATAGAGGCGATTTAGGTATTGCATTATCTGACACTTTAGGAACTGATAAATTCTTAAAAGATTTTGATTTATATTTTGCAAAACTCTATGACGGCATAAGGCATGACTCTGGAGACCCTATTGAATGGGGATACAAAGTTATAAAACATTATAAAAACTTAAGAATTGACCCTAAAACTAAAACCCTGCTATTTTCTGACAGTCTTAATTTTGACAAAGCTTACAACATATATAAAGAGTTCAAAAACGAAACTAAAGTTACATTTGGAATAGGCACATTTATTATGAATGATTTTGAGCCTATTGCCAAACCTTTAAATATTGTAATGAAACTTCAGATGGTTAATGGTAAGCCTGTTGCTAAGTTATCTGATGATGAAGGCAAAACTATGTGCGATGATAAAGAGTTTTTGCATTATTTAAAAATTGTTGCTATGGAATGATTAATATGATAAAAAATATTATATTAATTTTTACATTTATATTATCAATTTCTTGCAGCAGAAATAATAATACAACTACAGTTAATGAAATAGAACCTAATAATAATGAAGAGTATGCTCAGTTTATAGAATCTGATATAAGCTTAAAAGGAAGTTTTAATATTGATGATATAGATTATTATCATATTAAGCCTACTAATGGTTTTATAATGAACTTTGGACTTTATGCTAATAATGATTCTAATATTGTATTAGAGTTTTATAATAAAGAAAATAGAGATATTGTTTTTAGAGTAGAAACTAAAAATGCTAAAAATTACTTTGGAAATATAGAATTAAAAAATATTTTATTAAATGAAAAAGAATATTTATTAAAATTAACTTCTGAAGATAATATTGACTATAACCTAAAACTAAATTTTTCTGATGATTATAAATATAAAAACGGCAATGAATATAATGATAATATTTTATATGCTGAAGAGATAGAATATCCAAATCAAAAAATAAACGGCTTTTTTATTAAGAAAGATTTAGTTTTAGATGAAAAGATTAAACCATATTTAAAAAATTATAATATAATAGATATAGACTTTTACAGAATAAAAAACAAAACAGATATAGATTCTTATATAAATATTATATTAGAATATAAAGAAGATATAGAGATTATACTTTTTGATGAAAATTATAACTATATAAGAAAAGAAATAAATAAAATTGACAATATAAGTTTTAGCAAAAATAAGGAATATTATATAGCATTAGTTTATTATGGGGATAAATATTTGATAGAGCAATATATTTTGCATTATGAGTTTAGTAATAAATAATAAAAAATATTTTTAAGTTTTTTGTTCGTGGTGGCTTTGCCCCACTGCGAAGCGTGACCTTAGGGTACACACCCCCACTTCTTTTGCCAATAGGCACCTACTCGGTACGACCGAAGGGAGTCCTTTAGGGCAACCGTAGGAAGTGCCTGCGACCATAGGAAGTACCTTTAGGTATGGGTGCGAGCTGCGGGAAAAAGAACAATAAAATATTTGTAAAAATAACAAGATGTAGTTGTTTAAGAACAGTAAAAATTTAGTTTTAAACTTATTATTTGCAGGGGCTAGCCCCCGCACCCCCAGTTCTTTTTGCGACCGAAGGAAGTACCTTTAGGTATGGCCAAAAGAACCAAAAAGACTACATTTTTAGGCAAAATACAAGTATTATATTTATGTAATTCTAATATATAAAGTTAAAACATTTGCACTTTCGCGAAGCATATGCGAAATATAAAACTTTTACTAAGTCCACAACGTGTAAAGCGGGAAAAGTTGAATAAAACAAAAACTAATAAAATATACCCATTTAAGCATACAATAATTTATTCTTACAAGCTATTATTTTATTGTATTAAGATTTCTTATATGTTATAATTACAAAAATTATTGATTAGAGTTATATCGTGATAAAAAAATTAAGTTTTATTTTTATTATTCTTTTTGTATTTAGCTTTTTATTATCTGCTAATACATTATCTTCAAGACATTCTTTATCTATTTTAAATTATACAAGCACAAGAAGCAGAGGAATGATGAACAGCACTTTTTTAATAGGAAACGACTCTTCTGCATTATTTGTAAACTCAGCTTCATTAATGGGACTTATTAGAGACAGCATTAATATAAACTACACTCTATCACCAGACTTTAAAAACGAATATATATTTAATGCCTCATATTCTCATACAGGTAATTCTTATGCTATAGGTTTGGGTTTTGCTTCAGAAATAAACAAAATACAAAGTTATGATGCACTTGGAAACAAAAAAGATAATATATATAATGGTATTTATTTAGCTAATATCGCTTTTGCCTATGCTATAAATGATAAATCTTTTATAGGCGGAAATATTAAAGGAGTATTAAATAATTCTTTAAATAAAAACGTTTTTGGAGGATTTTTAGATGTATACTATATGCAATCTATTTTTACTCCAGTGTTTAAAATTGGTGCGGGCATTAGAAATTTTGGTTTTTACAATAATGTATTTGCTAACATAGATACAGACATTGTAGCATCTGTTGCTTATGCTAAAGAAGATTCTACAGTATCTGTTTCGCTTACTTATTCTGTAGGAGTTCCTTCTATTACGCATAATATATCTTTAGGGCTTGAAGCTATGATAATAGATTTTAATAAATTAGGATTATTTAATAAATCTTCTTCATCTTCTTGGTATGATGATTTACCTGAGAGCGTATTAGATGAGCCTAGTGCTATGCAAAAAAGACGTTCTGCTAAACTGCCAAGCGGTGTTTTAGCAAGACTTGGTATTGGAAATAATGGAGTTTCTTTGGGGCTTTCATTATATATTGATTTGTTTAGACTTGATTATGCTATAATATTTGATGAGTTTAATAAAAACAATATTTCTCATGATTTTGGTTTAAGCTTTATGTTTTAATAATTATGCCTAGTATATGTAAACAATTAATATCAAACACAGAAAAATGCGACAGAGAAGTTTATAAAGATGATTTATGCATTATACATCATAAATCAGACAGTAAGCCTGCTAATCTATTTAGAAACATTATAAGAGATGATATATATAGAAGATATTATAATTTTTCTCATATGATTAGCTATGAAGGCTTTAATTTTGAAGGCTTAAAAATACAAAAAGATTCAAATTTCAACTTTTCTGATTCTTCGTTTTATGCTCCGTTTAATATTAATAATTTAAAATTAGATATATCACTTGATTTTACTAATGCTTTATTTGATTCTGGAATATTTATAAAGATGTCTAATATAAACAAAGAAATTATAATGAAAAATACTGTTGTAAATATGGATTTAAACTTTTCAATGTCCAATTTTGAATCTATTAATTTATATAATGCCAAAATTAATTGTAATGCCAATTTTACTAATTCTGACTTTATAAAAAAAACTACATTCAACCATGTTCATTTTAGCAATAATTTAAGCCTTTTAAATGTAAACTTAAAAGATGATTTTGCATTAGAGAATATAATAATTGAAAAGGATGCAGATTTTAGAAACCTTATTTTTCATAAGAGTTTAAAATTTGAAAATGTTGAAATAAAAGGTACAACTTTGCCTCATGAATTAATTAAAAATGAAAATATAATTCTAAAAAATGTACTTATAAATGGTACACTTATAGAAGACAACCAAAAAAGCAAAAAAGAAAAAGAAAGCCAAGAAAAAGTAAAACAAGCAAAAGAAAAAATATATAAAGAAACTATATTAAATAAAAAAATATGAAATTATAATAATTCTTTATATTTATTTAATTCATTTTTCTCTCTAATATCTTTTAATATCTCTTTTATTTTAGAATCCTCATTATTAGGATACATTAAAACAACACCATTAGACTTTACTACTGTGAGATTGTTAACCCCATTTAAAGTAAGCAAATCATTATCATCATTTATTATTATATTATTGCTAGAGTTTTTAAGATAAACCTGCCCTATTACAACATTGTTATTTTCATCTTTTTTGTATATCCTTCCAAGAGCAGAAAAAGCTCCCAAATCGTCCCAAAAAAACTCTGACTTTATACATATAATATCTTCTAGTTTTTCCATTACACCAAAGTCGAAAGAAATTTTATCAATACTGTTAAATATTTCTAATGCCTTATCTTCATTATTAATGTTTTTTAATGTATCATTTACTTTATTAAAAGTGTCAGGCATAAATTTGTTTATACTGTTTAGTATACTTTCACTATCCCATATAAACATGCCGCTATTCCACAAATAACTTCCATCTTCCAAAAACTTTTTGGCATTTTCTAAATTTGGTTTCTCTACAAATCTATGAACAATATACTCATTGCCTTTTATATTTTTATCTAATTTTATATATCCATATCCAGTCTCAGCTCTAGTCGGCACTATACCCACAACTACAACATTTTTTGTTTCTATAGTTGCATTTACAGCCTCTTTTATTGTATTTATAAACAAATCTTCTTGTTTTATTATAGGGTCAGCTGGAATTATCACTACATTTGAGTCGCCTATTTTCTCTTTTACAGTTAATACTCCTAAAGCTACAGCCGCAGCAGTATCTCTTCCAATAGGTTCATATATAATATTATCTTTTTTAAAGTTCGGTATATAAGTAGAGAAAGCCTCTTTATATCTTTTTCCTGTTATTATGAAAATATTTTCTTCTTCTGTAATTTGCAAAGCTCTATCTATTGTTTGTTCTATAAGTGATTTATTGTCAATTATTTTTAAAAATTGTTTTGGTTTTTTTTCTCTGCTTAAAGGCCATAGTCTCTCCCCTATACCTCCAGCCATAATAATTACAGAAGTTTTCATTATATACACTCCATTTTTATTAATTCTAATAATTTTATTATATTTTATTATATATAAATATCAATAGTTAGTAATTGTATATTATAAGTAATATAATCATATAAAAAAATAAAATTAAATATAGACTATTTTTTTTATTTATATTAATATATAATAAATTCACTAATAACTATTAAGAGATTAATTTATGAAAATTTTATTAGCTATAACTAGTTCTATATCAGCATATAAGATGCCATTTCTTGTTAGTATGCTAAAAAGACAAGGACATGAAGTAATATGTGCTGTTACAAAGAATGCAGAATATATGGTTGGTATAAAAGCATTAGAAACAATGAGCGGTAACAGTGTTATAAGAGATATGTGGCAAGAAGAAGACCCTCTTACACATATAAACATTAGCAGAAAAACCGATGTATTCTTATTAGCTCCAGCAGATGCTAATACAATATCTAAAATAGCAAACGGCATATGTGATAATACCATCACTACCATAGCATGTGCCTACACTGGAAAAAAAATGTTTGCCCCTGCTATGAATCCTAATATGTGGTTTAATAAAGCGGTGCAAAAAAATGTACGTTATTTAATCGATGAGCTTGAATACACTATGATAGGTCCTGAAAGCGGAAATATGGCTTGTAATGATACCGGCATAGGAAGACTTGCTAATTTGGAAGAGATATTAGATAAAGTTGTTAATAACTTTAGTCATTTTAGTTTGAAATATGATAATATAAGATTTACAGTAACTTCTGGTGCTACAAAAGAGTGGATAGACCCTATAAGATATATTACAAACAATTCAAGCGGTAAGATGGGAGAAGCTATATATAATGAAATACACCTTGGAGGCGGAGTTACTACTTATATAGAAGGCGATGTTAATGAAGAGCTTCGTGTGTATGCAAGCGATAAAAAAATAAAAATAGATACTACAGAAGATTTAAAAAATAATGTACTTGCTGAACTTGAAAATACTGATATTTTACTTATGGCAGCTGCTCCTCTAGATTTTAGACCTGCTATTGTTCATGACAAAAAAGTAAAAAAACAAAATATTAATGCTATAGAACTTAAACAAAATGATGATATATTGGTTAGTACCAAAGATAAGAAATCTAAAAACACTCTTATAGTTTCATTTGCGGCAGAAACAGCTATTAATGATGAAGAGCTAAAAAATTATGCTATAGACAAAATGAACAAAAAGGGGGCAGACATGATAGTAGCTAACAATATAAAAGATGCTATTGGAAAAGATACTAATAAAATAACTATCTTTTTCAAAGACGGCAGAGTAAGAAATTTCCCTGTATTAAGTAAAAGGGAATGTGCAAAAGAAATTGTTAGTATTGCTGTTGAAGAATGGAAGAATAAAAATCTTTAATTAAATATAAATAAAAAAAATAGGAACAATGAATGAGTTATCTTTATGAAATAAACAATATTAGTAAGATATATGGTCATGGAGGAGGTGCCACAGAGGCATTAAAATCTATTAATCTTACTATAGAAGAAGGAAAACTGACTGCTATACTTGGACCGAGCGGTTCTGGTAAGAGTACACTTTTAAACATACTTGGGGCATTAGATAAGCCTACTGGAGGAAGAGTATTATTCTTGGGAGAGGATATTACTCATTACAGCAATAAACAATTAGCTAAGTTTAGAAGAGAAAATATTGGATTTGTGTTTCAAAGTTATAACCTGCTTCCAAATTTAACTGCTTTAGAAAATGTTGAGTTCTCCACAGAAATAACTGGTCTTACAAGAGATAATGCTGAAAATGCTTTAAAGCTTTTAGGACTTGAGCATAGAATGAAACATTATCCTACAGAATTATCTGGAGGAGAACAGCAGAGGGTAAGTATTGCTCGTGCTATAGCTAAAAAGCCAAAAGTTGTATTATGCGATGAGCCTACTGGTGCTTTGGATAATAAAACTGGTATTATGGCTCTTAGGATATTAAGAAACTTAAATAAGGATTTTGGTACTAGTATAGTATTAATTACTCATAGTAAAGAGATTGCTAAAATGGCTGATACGGTTGTTAAGGTTTTAAGCGGAGAAGTAATAGAAAAATATGATGTAGAAAATCCTTTAAATCCTGAAGATATAGAATGGTAATAAAATAATTTTATTAGTGGGAAAATAATGGTTAATATAAAAACAAAACTTTTATTTAGAAAAATTAGCAAACAGCTTGCGATATTTATGTCTGCTATTTTTATAGTAACTTTAGCGGTGCTTTTTTTTGTGGCGGTAAAGACAGTATATAGAGATTTTAAACTTACTGCTGAAGAGTATTTCGATAAAAATAATTTAGATGATTTAGTATTATTTGGAATGTTTAGCGAAGATGATATTAAAACTATTGAAGAGATTAATGGTATTGATATGGTGGAAGCTAAACATAGATTTCAGGGAAAAATAGATGATATTGATGCTATTATATATGCTTCAAAGGATAATAATAATAAAATAAATAAGCCTTATATATATGACGGAAAAGATAATTTAGAGACTAATGAAATAGCAATTAATAAAAATTTTGCAGATGCTAATTCATTATCTTTGGGAGATGAAGTTGAGATTATATATAATGATAAAACTAATTCTTTTACAATAGCCGCTTTAGTATCCTACCCTAATTATGTGTTTTTATTTAAAGACGGAGCTTCTACAGCTTCCGAGGCTAAAGATTTTGCAGTTATAGAAATGAATGATGATAACTTTAATTATGTTCCATACAATTCTATATATATAAAGTACAAAGAGAATGTAAATAGAGATAATATAGAACAGCTTATAAGAATAAAATTAAAACAGAAAATATTCTTCTTCACAGATAGAAGCCAATCTGTAAATTATATAAACTATGAACAAACATTGCTTCAAATAGATTCTTTCTCATATATTTCGCCTTCTATACTTTTACTTATGGCTATACTTCTTTTATATATTATACAAAGAAGAAATGTTGCTGTTGAAAGAAAACAAATTGGTATAATGAAAGCTATTGGGCTTACAGACTTTTCTATTATGTTTATGTATATCAAATATTCGTTTTTGGTATCATTCTTTGGTATATTATTAGCTTTTGTAGCAAGTAAGTTCCTTTTACCTCCAATATTTAAGTCCCTTGGGGCTATATTTGATATGCCTAATTATAATTATCATATATATTTAGATTTATGGATAATATCAACTTTAATAATATTGTTTGTATGTATATTCTCTAATTTGCTTGCTGCTATTTCTATATTAAAACTAAACCCTGCTCAGTCAATGAGAGGAGAGCCTCCAAAAAGCTCTGGAAAAACATTAATAGAAAAATTCAGTATATGGAATAAACTATCATTTAACAGCAGATATGCTATAAAAAATGCTTCAAGAAGTAAAACAAGATATTTAGCATCGCTTTGGGGAATGTTTGCTGCAATTAGTATGACTATATTTGCTCAAGGGTTTAATAACTCTTTTGATTATTTCTTATATACTCTATATGAGAAATTTGCTTTATATGGTGCTTCTGTTAGTATAACTCCTACAAAATGGGAAGATAATACTGATATACTCACTAATGATAGTATAAAATATTATGACAAGGCTGCCATCTATCAATCAAGGCTCTATCCTGCTTTTGATGATGATAGCGAAAGTATTTATTTGCCTACTTTGATATATAAAGACGGATTTTCTTCTCTTGACATACCATATAATGATAGTAAAGAAGATTCTGTAATGATTCCAAAATATTTGGCAGATAAATTAAAAGTAAAAGAAAATGACTATATAGGTATAGAACTATATACTGTTGGAAACAGCGTATCAAGAAGAGTGAAAGTTAGTAAGCTTGTTGAACAGCAAGGTATGTTTTATATCTATATGGATAAAGATTTTGCAGAAGATACTTTTGAAGTACAAAATGTTTATAATTCTGTATTTTTAACTTCTGATGTTAGTCAAGATGATATAAAAACTCTATTAGACGACAGCAGTGAAGTATCATACTACAGCTTTAGAAATGATGAATATCAGGCATATAAAAATCAAATAGCTACAATATATTTACTTGTACAAATACTTATATTTATAGCATTCTTGCTTGGTGCTACATCGCTTTATGGTGTTGGTGTTATTACTTTGGCTACAAGAAGATACGAGTTTACTCTTCTTAAAGTTATGGGATACACCACTAAAGAGATAATGCTTGCTTCATTAAAAGAAACTATTACTCAAGTGATAATAGCAATACCTACAGGAATATTAGCAGGATATAGTATACTTTATTTGGTTAAGAAACCATTTTCAAGTAAGTTATTTTCATTTGTACCGCATATTTATAATTACAGTTATTTATTAGCAATAGTATTACTTGTTGTTGTAATATTCTTGGTGTCTTTGATGAGTATGCATTATGTTAATAAGCTTGATATGGTTGAGGGCTTAAAAGACAGAGAAGAGTAAAAAATCTTCATAAGTATTTTAAGTTTTAGCATATATCTAAACCTCTATATTTTGATAATTTTTATGAATGTATTATCAGCTTTTTAAGAACTTTTGGAGCTATTATACGTATACGCTTATCAGTTGGAAAAACCACCACAAATAAAAAATTAAAAATTAATCAATTAAGTTTTAATTTCTTACTTACTTTATCTGTAATTTTCTTTGTTCCTTTTGGGCCTACTGCTGTGAGAAAAAACTTTTTATTTTGAAATATATCTTCTATTGCTTTATTTATATCGTTTATGTTGATTTTATCTATTGTATTATACAAATCTTTATAAGATAAATATTTTGAAAAATAAAGCTCATTTCTTGCATTTTTATTCATAGCAAAACTTGCACTGAATTTACTAAAAGACATAGAACTTTTATAACTCTCTTTTGCCTCTTCAAGCTCTTCTTTAGTTATTCTCTCGTCTAATAATCTTTCTATTTCATTATATATGCTTATCAATGTTTCTTCATATTTATCTAAACTAGTTGAACCAAATATATCAAAAGTTCCTCCGTTTAGAAATGCAGAGTTATTGCTGTATATACTATAGCATAATGCTTTATTTTCTCTTATAGATTGAAATAATCTTGAATATGAACTTCCTCCGAATATATCGTTTACAATGTTCATAGTATATTTTCTTTTATCTTTTGCATTATATGACGGTGTTATTAAGGCAAAATATACTTGATTTAAATCAGATTTTTCTTTTGATACCGATTTATAAAAGAATGGTAATTCTTCATCTGCTTTTAATACATTTTCTTTTAGTTCTAAAGAAGATAATTTATCTATTGCAGATTTTACATTAAAATTGCCTGCTATTGATACTATTAAATTATTTGAATTAAAGTGATTTTGAAAATAATTTAATATTTTATCTCTGCTTATATTTTTAATGTTTTTTATATTACCGCCTATAGGAAATTGCATAGATGTGCCTTTGTAGGCTTTTGCAAAAAATTGATTAGTCATTATTTCTTCAGGAGAGTCTGATGTCATTTTTAACTCTTCTATAATAACCTTTTTCTCTTTTTTTATATCTTCTTCTCTAAATGCTGAGTTTAATGCTATATTAGATAATGTATCTATAGCTCTGTCAAAATATTTTGATATTATATTTATATAAAAAGAAGTGAAATGTCTTGAAGTATAGGCATTAAATACTCCTCCTACCCCTTCTATATATCTCACTATCTCTTTAGAAGTCATATCATTAGTGCCTTTAAATAGCATATGCTCTATAAAATGTGAATATCCATTTTCTTTTTCAGTTTCATTTGCACTGCCTGTAATAAAGAAAAAACCAACTGAAACTGTCTCTAAAATTGGTATATATTCTAAAATTATTCTTATGCCATTCTTTAAGGTTAATCTTTTTACCATTTGTTTATTTCCTAGTTTATTGAAATTAGATTATAATGTATAACATAAGTATTTGCAAATGTTTTAATGATAATTAAAATATTAGTCGATACTGTTATTAAATATTTTAGGAAATAGGCATGCAAAAGTTATTCGGTATTTTTTTATTATTATTCTTCACATTCTCTTGTGCATCAAACATGAAAACAGCTAATAGAAATTATAATAATATATGGATAAAAAAAGTAAAAGGTAAAAGAGTTGTTGCTCCAAATGGATATTTATACACTTTTTTAGATAATGGCGATGTGGAATATAGTTTATTTGGAAAAAAACGCGGTGTAGGTAAGTTTGATTATGCAGAAAGTGAAACTAATGCTTATTATTATGAAGTAACACCTTTGAAAAAAGTTGTACACAATGTAAAAACTACTTCAGAGATACCTAATAAAAAAGTTAATATGTATGTAAGTTTTATTTTAGATGGAAATAATATATCTATGACTTCAGATTATACTAGAGCATATTATAATAGATTAAATACTTGGAACAAAAACAATTTGAATCTATATGGTTTTCTTCGCGAAGGTAAAGATATAACAGAATATCCTATACCAAATCCTGATGAAGTAGAGTTTAATAGACCTATTAATTTTGGCGTATTAAGATAATTATTTTTATTATATTATTTTATTTTTTATATTAAAAACTGTTAAATATAGTATAAGAATATTTATCAATTAGGAGATTTTTTTAATATGAATAAGAAAAAAGCTGTTTTAATAGTTGTAGATAGCTGCGGTGTTGGAGCTTTGCCTGATGCTAAAGAGTTTGGTGATGAGGGAGTAAATACTTTGGCTAATTTGGCTAAGGCATCTGGAGGAATAAGTTTGCCTAATTTGGAGAAAATTGGGCTTGGAAATATTATAGATATAGAAGGTGTGGCAAAAGTAGATAATGCAGAAGGTTATTACGGTAAGGCAATGGAGACTTCTAAAGCAAAAGACACAACTACTGGACACTGGGAGATAGCTGGTTTAGTTTCTACAAAGCCTTTTAATACTTATCCTAATGGTTTTCCTGATATTACAATAAAAGAAATAGAAAAAATGTCTGGAAGGGCTGTTGTATGCAATAAGCCTTATTCTGGAACCGAAGTTATAGATGATTATGCTGATGAACAATTAAAAAACGGTTCTTTAATAGTATATACTTCTGCAGACTCTGTACTTCAAATAGCAGCTCATGAGGAAATTATACCTGTAGATGAACTTTATAGAATATGCGAAAAATCTTTAGAGATATGCAATAAATATTCACCTGTTGCTAGAGTTATAGCTCGTCCTTATATTGGCACTAAGGGTAATTATAAGAGAACAGAAAGACGTCATGACTATTCTGTGCCTCCAAGCGGTGAAACTATACTTGATAGACTTAAAAATAATAATTTGCCTGTTATTGGTATAGGTAAAACTAGTGATATATTCGCTGGTGTTGGTATTACTGAAAACAGATTAACTAACAAAAATAATCTTGATGGTATAGAAAAAACTATTAAGGCTATTAAAGAAGTTGATAATGGTCTTATATTTACTAATTTAGTTGACTTTGATATGCTTTATGGTCATAGAAGAGATTATATAGGATACAAAAATGCTTTAGAAGAATTGGATAAATATATACCAGAGATGATTGATAATTTAAATGATGATGACTTGCTTATAATAACAGCCGACCATGGATGCGACCCTACCTACAAAGGAAGCGACCATACAAGAGAATATATACCAATACTTGCTTTTGGAAAGAAATTAAATAAAAATATTAATATAGGTGTAAAAGAATCATTTGTTTCTATAGCAGCTACAATAGAAAAGTATTTGCTTGGACAAACAAAGTTAGAAGGTGCTTTTATATAATAAAATATATTTATGTGAATTAATCATAAAAACAATATAAAATTATACTAATTATATTTTATGTTTGAGATATATTGATATAAAAATGCAGTCTTTTTGCTTCTTTGGGCCACGCCTCCGTCACTCCTTTCAGTCGCAAAAGAAGTGGGGGTGCGGGGGCTAGTCCCCGCAAATAAAAACTTAAAAAATTTGTTATATAAGTTTTTTATTTTATTCAACTTTTTCCCGTAGCAAAAAGTACAAATAATAAAATAATACTAATTATATTATTAATATAAATTATTAAATTAAAACAATATAAATATTTACTAATTTAGTTTGAAAAGAAAAACATTATAAATTATTTTTGTATATAATATTAATTATTAAACTCGTTGTTATAATATTCTATAGTGTCAATCATTGCTTTTACTTGTGATGATGATAGGATAAACTCTTGATACTCTCTTCCAGATATTCTTAAACCTACACTTTTAGCATTAGTAAGTATTCTATAAAGCTCTTTTACTTCTGTTTCGCTAATTTGTATTATAGCATTCTCCAAACAATTCACTTGACTTGGTATATAAGCATATTCATTAATTACTGCTGCTCTTGTAGAAATATTTCTTGAAACATTAGTTAAAGTAAATGTTATTTTATCGTATGTTTTAGAATCAAATATATATGCCATATTAGCATAAATAAAATTAGGCATAGCTTTAGTGCCTATATATAGCCACCAAGTAATTTCTTTATTATTATTTATTTGGAAATATAATTTAGCTCCATATTCATAATATTCATCTGCATATGTATAAGTTTGTATGCCTGTGAGCTTATCATCTTTTACTTTGAGAGAATAATTAGCACAGGATATACTTAAAAATAATATAGTTATAATAAATAAAATGTTTCTCATGTAATATATTATAATAATTTATAGAACTCTTGCAACTATATATTTACAAATTTACTTCAATAATATCAGAGACTAAATTAAAATATTTATTTGTCAATTTTTTTATATGCTCTCTAGCATTAATTTGAACATAGCCATCATATTTTTTTATCATATCTATATCGTTGTTAGAATCCCCAGCTACTAATATTTTTTCAATATTTTTATCTTTTAAAATATTTTCAAGACTTTGTATTCCTGTAGCTTTACTAATATTTCTTTTTACTATATCTATAGCTGTAATATTTCCATAAGCTATTACAGTATCAAATTTATTATTTATTTCATCTTGTATAATTTCTGTAGTATTTACATCTGGACTCATTTTATTTATTTGAATAATGTTTGATATATTTTTTGCTTCTTCTATTGTTATTTTTCTGTCTACTTTAAAAGGCAAATTATGCTCTCCTTTTCTAGGAATTATAGATAAAATTTCATTTTCATTTGATATTTCAACGCTTCCTTCATACTCATTGTATAAATAATTAATAACTTCCATAGCATTATTTTTTTCTATCTCTTCTTTAAGCAATATATTATTATTTCTATCTATAATTAAAGCACCATTATTAGCTATAATATAATCAACTTCTATATTGTTTTTATAAGTTTGTTCTAATATTGAAAATTTATTTCTGCCTGTAGCAATTGCAAATATATTTCCTTTTTCTCTCCATTTCTTTATAGCATTAATTACCTTATCATCTACAACACGATTAATAGCTAAAGTCATATCATAATCACTAACAAATAATTTCATTTTTATTCTCCAATAATCTTGATGAGTACTCTTTTATTTCTCATTCCGTCATACTCACCGTAAAAAATTTGCTCCCAAGTACCAAAATCTAACTTACCATTAGTAACAGCCACAACAACCTCTCTTCCCATAATCTGTCTTTTTAAATGAGCATCAGCATTATCTTCATAACCATTATGCCTATATTGATTATGAGGCTTTTCTGGAGCTAATTTCTCAAGCCAAACTTCAAAATCATTATGAAGCCCGCTCTCATCATCATTAATAAATACACTAGCAGTAATATTCATAGCATTGCATAAAACAAAGCCCTCTTTTATTGTGCTTTCTTCTAAACATCTTTGAACTTCGTTAGTAATATTAATATATCCTCTTCTCTTTGGATAATTTATCTCTAAAACTTTTCTATATGATTTCATTTTTGCATAAACTCTTTTATTTTATTTATTATGTAAAAGATTATATCAAAATAAGAACCATTTGTCAAAAATATTTTTGTTGGTTTTATTGTTGAAATAAATTTTTTATATGATATAATAAATATTCAAATTATATAAAAATGGGAGTGTATATGCCTTCAGGAAGAAAAAGACTTCGTCAAAAGATGGCTACGCATAAACGCAAAAAACGTTTACGCAAAAATAGGCATAAAAAGAAATAATAACTTTTCATCTCTTTATTTAGAGTTGTTAAATGCAAAAGGACGAGATAAAAACCGTTATAGAAGTATGTGTAGGGCTTCATTGTTCTATGAAGGGTTCGTATGCTCTTTTGGAATCAATTAGAGCCCATTATGATTTGAAAATCGGTATTCCTTCTTATGACGGTATGCTCCTTAAAGAGCTGGAATGTATGCATAATTGTAATAATGCCATTTCTGTTTTAATTAACGGCATAGAATGCAATGATTCTTCTTTTGGCAGCGTTATTAAGTATATAGAAGCTGTACATGTTAAAGTAAGATGAAAAAATTTATTCTATATAATGATTATGCTACAAAAAATATCAAAGATTATAAAGACAATTTCGGTGATTACCTACACACCACTATTAATGAATATGATACTTTGCTTGAATACTTAAAAATAGCTAACATATTCACAAGAGATGTATATAAAAAATCTTTATATAATATTTTATCAAGCAAAAATAATGATAATCAATCTTTAATTATAAATGCCTATTCTTTCGGATATTTAGTATTTAAAGACAAATTCTTTATAGATAATAACCCTCATCTCATTTTAGATTCTGCTATATTAATTGCTAAAATTTTAAACATCAAAAATATAGATATTCTAATTAGAAGCTACTATAATAAAGAAACATTAATTAATGCTATAGTAGAAGCAGAAGATTTATACAAAATTGAAAGTGAAATAAGTATAAATATATATGATGAAAATAATTTTAGAGAAAATATAAATATTTATTTTATTGAAAGACAAAAATATGCATTAGATTTAGAGACTGTTATACAATTTGGGTATTTTGCTCATATGGGATTAGAAAATTTCTCTAAATATGGAAATGAAAATAATAAAGGTACATGTTTAATTTCTTTTTCTGGTGATATTCCAAATGTAAATTTACATGAATTTCAGTTTGGAAGTTCATTTAATGAAATAATTAAAGCTAGCGGATATATTTCTTATAACAATGATATAAAATGTGTATTTACAAATGGATTTTTAAATGCTCCTACTACTTTAGAGAGTTTAAGCAATAAAAGTTTATCATATGATGAAATAAATATTGGTAATGGGGGTATATGTTTTATAGCAGAAAACAGATGCATGCTTAGAGTAGTAATGAAAATTATTCAATTTGCAAAAAGTATTTCTTGTACAAACTGCATGCCTTGTAATTATGGTTTTAATTTGTGCGAGTATTATTTAAATAAAATTATATTAGGAAAGTCTAATAGTAATGATTATAAAAATTTAGTAAATGCTGTAGAGATGATTATTAAAGGCTCTTCTTGTATATATATATATAATATAGCAAAATGCATAATAGAGACTATAAAAATGTTTGAATATGAGTTTATATATGCTTTAGAAAAAAAAATAACTCTTTATAGTTTTATTAATAAATAGGGTAATTGTAAATATATTATGATAGTAAGATTTAATTTTAATGGACGAGAGATATCATCACAAAGCGGATATACAATATTAAAAGCATTATCGTATGTTGGAATAGATATAGCACATTTATGTTATTACAAATTAGACAGAATAAAAGATTTTGAAGAAGAAAAAGAAAATGATTTGCTTAAATGTAAACTTTGTTTGGTTAAAGTAAAAAAGAAAAATGAAGAGGAATATAGTTTAAAATATGCTTGTAATGAGATAGTTGAAAATGGAATGGATATTATAAGCAATGATGAAGAGATTATCGAATATAGAAAATCTTTACTTAAAGCTATACTTTACATGCATAAACCATTTTGCGATAAATGCAGCAGTTATTACAATTGCAGATTAAAAAAATATATAGACTTTTATCAATTAAAAATAGAAAGGTTTGACGGAGATAATGATTCAAAATTAAAAGAGATAAAAAGTATTATAGACAATTTTAATTTAGATAAAAATATAAAAATTGATTATGATAAATGCATTAATTGCGGAGTTTGCAGTAGATACGAAACTATATCTGGTTATAAGAATATGATAGTAGATTTATGCCCTACTAAGGTGTTTAGAGTTGATAGAAAAATTGATGATAACGAAGAGCAAATTGAATATAAAAAAATAAATAGCTTTTGTATTGGATGTAATAAACTTTGCGAATGCAATTATTTTTATGATGAGAAAACTATAATAGATATACAATCACCAGAATTAAAAAAATATGGTATATGCGATTTCGGACGTAATATGCTATATTATTCAAATAAAACTTTTGAATACCCATTAATAAATGGAATAGAAGATGATTTTAATAAAGCTAAAGATTTATTTCATAAGTTTTTAGAAGAAACAGATAAAAAAGATATTTTAGCAATTTCTTCTAGTCTTTATACTATGGAAGATTTGGAAGCTTTTAATGATTTTATATATTCACTAGGAATTACAAACTTTATATATAAAAAAAATATTATAAAAACAACATCTGATGTCATTAGAGAAAATTATACTAACATTAACAAATATTCATCAAAGAATTATAAATATACTTTAAATGAGATAAATAATAGTTTTAATAAGTTTATAATATTAGAAGACCCTTTATTTGAAATAGTAGATGATACAATGGACTTTATACAGAAAAACAGAAGAAATTATATAGTATTTACTCCTTATCAATCTATTTTAGCATATAATTCTTATTTAACTTTTCCTATTGCTGGGTTTGGAGAGTTTGAGGGGGAATATATAGATTCTCATGGTAAAAATAAGTTTATTAAAAGTTTCTTAGAAAAAAATAAAAATAGATTAGAGTTTAAGAATTTAATAAAATATTTGTATTTGTAAAAATTTATTATATAATATATATATAGGTTTATGATTGAGCTTTATTATAAGGAGTTTATTAATGGTAAATTCAAGATATAATATACTCTCTAATCTTAAAGATAAAACTTATGATCTTTTAATTATAGGCGGCGGAGTAATAGGTGCTACCATCGCCATGAAAACAGCAAGAGTAGGAATTTCAACCCTTCTAGTAGAAAAACATGATTTCTCATTTGGTTCATCTTCTAGAACTTCAAAAATGCTTACAGGCGGTTTTAATGATATGACTGCTAATAACTTCATATCTACAGTTTTTAAAGTTAGAGAAAGAAATAATATCATTAATAAATCCTCAGCCTCACCTTTTGGAATATTATACCCAATATATTTTAGCGGCGGTACAAATGCTAATTCTGGTTTAATAAGAAATGAATTAAAAGCTAATATATATGATTTAATGTCAATTTTTGGAAAAACTAAAAAACATAAATCTCATAGCAGAAACTCTGTATTAGAAACTTTACCGGATTTAAATAATAATGATGTAATAGGAGCTACAGAGTTCTTTGAAGGTAAAATAGATGACAGCAGATATGTTTTAGAATTGTTATTAAAAGCTAAGGAATATGGTGCTGATATTATTAATTATGCAGAAGTAAAAGCTTTTGATTATAATGAAAAACAAATTAATAAAACTATACTTTCAGATAAAATAAATGGCAAAATATACGAAATAAGTGCTAAAAAAATATTAGTTGCAGCTGGAGCTTGGGGAGATAGTATAGTATCTATGCTTCCAAAATCTAACTTTACAGATAAAGTAAAATATGTAAAAGCTACTAATTTTATAGTTGATAGCGATATAATTCACATTAATAAATCTGTTGTTTTGCCAAAAATAAAAGACCGACCTAATGTTTTTCTAACAAAATGGAAGGATATGACTATAATAGGACCTGTTGTAAAAAAGTATACAGGTAATTTAGATTGTATATATTCAACAAGTGATGAGATAGAATATTTACTTGATATTTATAATACTTATTTTGGCTCTATAGTTAATAAAAACCATATAGTTACTTCACAATCTGGAATGATGACTGTTAATCCTATGGATATGAAGATACATTCGCACCCTATTTATGATTTATTTATGGTTGAGGGCGGAAATTTCACTATGTCTTCTCATCTTGCTATTAAAACTTTACTTAAAATGTATGGTAAGCCTTATAAGTGGTTTAGCGTTAAAAAGTTTATGAATAATAGAATAGATAAAGCAGTAGATTGGGTATTAAATAAAGATACTGTTAAATTTTTAATAGATTATTTCGGCTCTGTTGATATGGTATTAAGATTAAATGAATTTTGTAAAAATGATTCCTCTTTGCTTGTCTCTGTTGGTCTTGATAATAGAATACCTAGAGGATTAATAAAATATTTTGTTGAAGTAGAATATGCAATGCATTTAGATGATATAATGATGAGAAGATTAAGATTTATACTCACAGAAAATGATTGCGGAACATTATTAGCAGAACATATTGCCCAAGAAATGGGTTTAATTTTGGGTTGGGACAGTAAAAAGGTAGAATACGAAATAAAAAGATATAGAACAGAGATAAAGAGAAATAGAGTTTCTTTATATTAAGCATTCTTTTGTAAAAAATATTTACTTTGTAGCTAATTTTTAGCTATTTAGTACATTCATATGTATAAAACGTACAATAAATACCTATAATTTAGCGTATTTAAGTAAAAAAATAGTAAATTTATTGTAAAAAATATTGACAATAATCCTAAAATTTGTTATATTATAATTGTAAAGATAATTTACAATCACTTTTTAAGGAGTTTATTTATGACTAAATTTTTAACTTTATTAATTTCATTGACAATTTTTGCTAGCTCTAGCTTATTTGCTGATTGGGTAGTACCTGCTTCTTCATTACCACAAAAATCAAGAGCTTTCATACAGAAAGTTTATCCTAATGCTCAGATATGGAAAGTTGAAAGAGACGGAGGAAAATTTGAAGTAAAACTTTCTAATGGTGCTTCTATTGATTTCTTAGCTAATGGAAACTGGCAAAGTATAGACGGTGAGTATAACGGTGTTCCTTTTTCTGCTTTACCTGCTGCTATAAGTTCTACTATAAAGAAAACATATCCTCAAGCTATGGTAATAGACGTTGAAAAAGAATGGGGTAATTACAAAGTAAAATTAAACAATATGATGGAATTATTTATATCTTCAAATGGACAGCTTATGGGACAGAAGTTTGATGATTAAGAATATTGAATTTACCCAAAAGCCTCAAATTGTACTAGGATTTGAGGCTTTTATTATTTAACGAATATACATAGCAAATGATTTCTTTTATTCAAAATTATTTTTTATTGTAAATATCTGCGGGGACTAGTCCCCGCACCCCCTAGTTCTTTTATTGGTATAAAAGAACCAAAAGAACTGCAATTTTTTAGCTTAAAATGTTGGTATTACAATATAGTTTATACATATTCCAAACATATAAAGCTATAGCACTCGCACTTTTTGGTTCTTTTGACGAAGTCCGCACAGCGAGCTGCGGGAAAAAGAACAATAAAAATTTACAAACTCAAAATTTTAGCTATCTTCAAAAAACAACTCATACAAAATTAAAATAAACCTGTAATCTTGCCGTTTTCATCTATATCTATATTGCATGCTGCTGGCACTTTTGGAAGACCAGGCATATCAATAATTCCGCCTGCCATAGCAATAATAAAACCAGCACCTGAAGCAAGTTTTATTTCATCAATATTTAAAGTATAGCCTTTAGGAGCATTTAAAAGTGCTGGGTTATCTGATATTGACTTTTGTGTTTTTGACATACATATAGGCAAACCTCCAAAGCCAATAGATTCTATTTTTTTCATCATTTTATTAGCTTTATTAGAGAATTTTACCTCTCCTGCTCCGTATATTTCTTTACATATGTATTCAATCTTTTCTTTTATAGGTTTATCTAAATTATATAATGGCTTATAATTTGACTCTTCAGAAGTTGCTTTTACAATCTTTTTTGCTAAATCCTCTCCGCCTTCTCCGCCTTTCTCCCAAACTTCGCATAATGAAATATCAACACCCATCTCTTCACAATGTTTTTTAATTAATTCTACTTCTTTATCAGTATCAGAAACAAATTTATTAATAGCAACAACAACAGGCACATTATATTTTTTCATGTTTTCAATATGCTTATCTAAATTTTCAAAACCTTTATTTAAAGCATTCAAATCTTCTTTGTTTAATTCTAAAGCTCCGCCATGATGTTTTAAAGCTCTTATAGTAGCAACCAAAACTATACAATTAGGCTTAAGTCCAGCAACACGGCATTTAATATCAAGAAACTTCTCAGCTCCCAAATCAGCAGCAAAACCAGCCTCTGTAATAGTATAATCAGAAAGTTTTAAAGCCAATTTTGTAGCAAGTATTGAGTTACAGCCATGAGCAATATTAGCAAAAGGACCTCCATGAACTATAGCAGGAGTATTCTCAAGAGTCTGAACTAAATTTGGTTTTATTGCATCTTTAAGCAATGCACAAGCAGCTCCCTCAACTTTTAAATCTTTTACTTTTAGAGGATTATCATTAACATCATAAGCAAATACAATATTTCCTATTCTCTCTTTTAAATCCATTAAAGAATTAGACAAACAAAGTATAGCCATAATCTCTGAAGCAACAGTTATTTGAAAAGATGATTGTCTTGTAACTCCGTTCTCGCTTCCTCCAAGACCTATAACGATATCTCTCAAAGCCCTGTCATTCATATCAACAACTCTTTTAAATATTATCTTGTTAGTATCAATTTTTAATTCATTGCCTTGTTTAATATGATTATCAATACAAGCTGATATTAAATTGTGAGCAGAACCTATAGCATGAAAATCACCATTAAAATGTAAATTAATATCTTCCATAGGAACAATTTGAGCATAACCTCCCCCGCAAGCTCCGCCTTTAATTCCAAATACAGGACCAAGTGAAGGCTCTCTTAAAGCAGCAACTGCATTCTTGCCTATTTTGTTTAAGCCCTGTGTTAGACCTATTGTAACAGTGGATTTTCCTTCTCCTGCCGGTGTTGGGGTTATTGCTGTTACTAATACCAATTTACCGTCTTTTTTATCTTTTAATTTATTTAAAACTGATAATTCTATCTTTGCTTTATATTTACCGTAAACCTCATAATCTTCATCTGTGAGATTAAGCATTTTAGCTATTTCATCTATTCTTTTTAATTTGCATTCTTGTGCTATTTGTATATCTGTTTTCATAAATATAACTCCTAAGCAATAAATTATTTATAGATTTTAGACTATTATAAGGTATTTAAAATATTATAAAATAGATTTAAAAATTATTATACAATAAAATAGTAAATTTTTTTAAGTTTGTCAATTTTTGTTGTTCTTTTTCCCGCGTACGAGCTGTACCGCCTTGATGTACGGTAATGCTATGCTTTAATTATAACTTATTAGTCGTGCGGGGGAGTGCATTTTAATGTACAATTAAATTATAAGATTTATAATAAAAATGCAGTTCTTCGCGAAGCGTATCCGAAGGATATAAGGTTCTTTTATACCAATACCGAGTAGGTGCCTTGCCTACGGCACGCAGAGCGTCGGCAAAAGAACTGGGGTGCTACCCTACGGGCACGCTTCGCAGGGGGCAAAGCCATGCAAATAACTGAAATAAAAGAGTCAAAAATTTTTAATATATATTAAAAATATTATTTTATATCAATTTGTTGTTGTTCTTTTTCCCTCAGCTCGCTGTGCGGACTTCGTCAAAAGAACCAAAAAGTGCAAGTGTTTTAGCTTTGTATGTTTAAAATTATATTAAAAAAATAATACTAATATTTTAGTTAAAGATTGCAGTTTTTTTTCTTCTTTTTTATACCAATAAAAAAATGATGGCGTGTACACTATGTGCACGCTTCATAGGGGGCTAGTCCCCACAAACAACAAAACTAAAAATTGTTTTAATTTATCTCATAACTCTCTATATAAATCTTTACTTCTTTGCTTCCATTAAATCTATTTATTTTTATCTTGTACGAAATATTTATAAAATTTGAAGCTTCCAATTTAGAGCATTCTTCTTCTGATGAACTCCAAATTATAGCATTAGCTCTGCTGCCATTTTTTTGTAATTGCAGTTTTAAATGAATCTTATTATTTTTGTTTATTTTTTCTATAGAGTTTATAGTAACCCTATTTGTAAAAAATACAGGCTCTTCATTAGCAAAACCATAAGGCTCAAATAACTCTAAGTACTCAGCAAACTGCATATTAATATCTTTAAAATCTAATTCCAAATCATAAGTCTTTTCATCTTTTGAAGTGTTAAAATTATCTTCTGAAGCATATTTAATAATTTTTTTAGCAAACTTTTCAAAATTGTTTACACTCACAGTAAACCCAGCAGCATTTTTATGCCCGCCAAACTTATCTAAATAAACACTGGAATATTCAAGCATATCGCGTGCATTGTCATCACCTCTGCTTCTAATACTTCCCGTACAAACACCATCTTCTTTGGATTCATAAAGTATAACAGCAGTTTTCCCATATTGACTTAAAACCTTACCAGCTATAAGTCCTGTTAAACCCCTATCTATTAAATCACTCTTTACTATTATAATAGGATAAGACATGCAATTATTTTCTTTTATATATTCGCACACTATATTAAAATTGCTTTCTGTAAGAGATTTTCTTGTTTCGTTTAAATTATAAACTTCTTCAGACAATTGAAAAGCCTCTTCTCTAGTTTCAGAAGTTAAAAGCCTTAAAGCATATTCTGGCTTTCCCATTCTACCCGCAGCATTAATAAAAGGAGCAAGTCTCCAGCTTACAGCCTGAGTATCAACTTTAGTGTTTAATAGTTTTATTCTCTCTAGTATCACATTATACCTTATATGATTAGGCTTTTCCAATTCTGCCAAAGCACATTTTATATAAGCCCTATTCTCTTCAATAAGCGGTACAACATCAGCAACTGTTCCAAACAATACTAATATAGATTCTCTTTTTATATAGTTTTGCAATTGCTTTTGACTTAAATAATACATTCTTCTAAAAATTTCCATTTTTATTATTAAGTCTCTATAGAGAATATTATCATACTTATATATATTAACTTTAAGAAGCAAAGCAAACTCATCTAATGTTTTTACTGATTTGATATTAACTCCGCCATAATTAGCACCCAACTGAAGCAAATCATAAACATTATCATATTCAGGCAAATATAGCTCATACTTTTCATATAGTCTAAGAAGTTTTTTAAGCCTAATCTCTCCGCCGGTTAAAACCAATACAACATTCTCCCCCTCAAACATATAACTAGCTAACTCTTCTAAAACTTCATCTTCCGACAAAAACTCTTCATAATAATCTAAATAAATAGATTTGTAAGCATTATCATTATTTACAAGCTCAAAGCCAAATACATCATCACTATAAACAAAATTAGTAGACTTTAATGCTCTTATTCTCTTTAACTTATCAGTATTTTTATCTATCTCATAATCTAATATAATGATATCTTTGTTATAAAGTTTGGTATAAGAAAAAACAAATGCTTGCATAAGCTTAAATGCAACAGCACAACCAGAAAAGTTTTTGGAAACAAAACCAGTATTTAAAAGTTTAGGATTAAATATTAAGTAAGCATTAGGAAGTATTTCAGGTATATCATGATGGTCTGTTACTATAATATCTATAGAATGTTCTCTTGCAAACTCAACTTCTTCAACATTCGATATACCGCAATCAACCGTAATGATTAAACTCACCCCAGAATTAGCATAACTTTCAATGACATCTTTTGAAAGACCATATCCCACTTCATGATTAGGTACAAAAGCTTCAACATTTTTTGTAACAGCCTTAAGAGTATTATATATTATAGAAGCAGCAGTAACACCGTCAGCATCTTTATCGCCATATATCAATATTTTTTCATTGTACTCTATAGCTTCTTTTAGCCTATCTACAAAAGCATTCATATCCCTAATATTAAATGGATTAGAAAGCGAATATATATCTTGAAAGAAAAAATCAAAAATATCTTCTTTTGAAACTACTCCCCTTAACTTAAGCAACTCTTTTATAATAGGATTCAAATTATCTATGTCAATTTTTTGCATAAAAGCCTTTATTAATATTTATGAATTACAACAATCAGTATATTTTATTTGCTTCAATGTTTCAAGTATCATTTTAAGCTTCATTTTCTTTAGCAGCAGAATGACTGGCTATATTAGCTCCTTTTTTCCAATGCCCTGTAAAATAATAAATAAGTATAAGCGACATACTAATAAAGTTTACAATAGCCATAGTAGTCCATACTCCCCACAAACCCATTTTTGTAGATAAGAAATGTGCAAGAGGAACTCTTATAAGTATATGAGCGACAAAAGCAAATATCATAAGTATAAAAGTTTTTCCAGCCCCATTAATAACACCATTAGTAGCAAACATTACAGAAAGCATTATTATAGAAGGCATAACCACATATATATAACTTTTTGTATATTTTAATACGCTCATATCTGAAGTAAATAATCTCACTATAAGCTCTGGAAATAACACAGAAAAAAGTGCCATAAAACTAGAAAGCCCTATTCCTATTTTAAGCCCTGCCTTATATATCTCTTTTACCCTATCCATTCTATTAGCTCCAATATTTTGAGCAACCATAGTAGCAATACCAGCAGATAAAGCTAAAAGCGGTAAAAATGATAAAGAGTCCACCCTCATAGATACAGCAACCGAAGCAGAAGCCTCTTCTCCATAAGTGTTAATAATTCTATTTAAAAATAACCAGCTTATAGAAATTATTAATTGCATAGCAGCAAAAGGCAAACCTATCTTAAACATTAATTTAGTTATATTAGCATCAAAAACTATTCTAAGAGGATTAGCACGAACTATACTATCTTTAACTTTTAAATATATTATGCTCACAATTACAGAAAGAATTTGAGAAAATACTGTAGCATAAGCAGCACCATCTAAACCCATAGCAGGAAAACCAAATAATCCTTTTATCATTATAGGGTCTAATATTACATTAACAATAGAAGCTATAGCTAAAAATATAAGAGGTCTTACAGTATCACCTACTCCCCTAAGTAAAGCAGATATTAAAAAATAATAAAATAAAAATGGAAAACCTATCATACTAATTCTAAAATAGCTAACAGAATATTCCATTATACTATCAGCAGCATTCAAAAATCTCATTAGCATAGGTGCAAATATATATCCTAATATAGCCAAAACTAAAGAAAGTATTACACTCATAGTAGTGGAAACTCTAGAAATATAAAGCACAGAATCCTTATCATTAGCACCAAAGTATTGACCTATCAAAACATTCGCAGCAACAGTAACACCAGAAGCAATAGCTTGAAGTATTAATATTATAGGAAAACTAACAGCAATAGCTCCAAGCCCTTTAGGTCCTATCATCTGACCAATCCAAATTGTATCAACTATATTGTAGGCTATATTTAAAAGGTTGCCAAGTATCATAGGTACTACCAAATTAATAAGCCCTCTATTTACATTTCCTTCTGTAAGCCCTAACATCTTATTTTTTTCCATAGTTTTCCTCATCATTATTAATTATCATTAATTATTATTTTTTTTGATAGTAATATTTTTTATTTCATCAAAGTTTTGTAGTTTCGACAAAAAATAAAATATACATATAAACAATGCTTGAACAATTACAGCTTCTTTTTTGCTTGCGTTTTAAAAGCTTTATATAAAAAAGCTTAATACAATTAGATAAAATAAAAATATTCAGATAAACAAGAGGAAATATTAACCTACAAAAAAATAAAGTCAATACATAAAAAAAATATTTTTTTATAATAATTTTTTTTATATTAATATTGATTAAAATACAATAGTTGATAAATATCTTTATTCATATATAATAAAAAACAATATTTAGGAGAATAATAATTTTTATGTCAATAATAGATAAACTTTCATCTGTAGAAAACACATACAATGATATAGTAGACAAATTAAATGATGCAAATATAAAAGACAATAGAGTAATACAGGATTTAATGAAAAAAAAGTCAGAAATAGAAGACATAGTAAATGAATATAAAAAACTAAAAACAGTATTGAAAGAAATAGAAGATGCAAATGAAATGCTTAATCATTCTGACACTGATAAAGAATTAAAAAATATGGCATTGCTTGAAATAGAAGAATTAAATCAAAAAAAAGAAAATATCATTAATGATTTAAGGTTTTTGCTTCTTCCAAAAGATAAAAATGACGGCAAAAATATAATAGTAGAAATAAGAGTTGGTACTGGAGGAGATGAATCTGCTTTATTTGTGGGGGATTTGTTTAGAATGTATAGCCGTTTTATAGAGAGGGCCAATTTTAAAATGGAGATAATAGATATAAGCCCTACTGAGCTTGGAGGATATAAAGAAGTAATATTTTCTGTTTCTGGAAAGAATGCTTATAGAACTTTAAAATTTGAAAGCGGTACGCATAGAGTTCAGAGAATACCAGCAACAGAATCAGGCGGAAGAATACATACATCAGCTTCAACTGTAGCAATTATGCCAGAAGCAGAAGAAAGCGACGTAATAATAAAAGATGAAGATATAAGAGTAGATATATTTCGTTCAAGCGGTCCTGGAGGTCAATCAGTTAATACAACTGACAGTGCCGTTAGAATTACCCATTTGCCTACTGGTTTAGTGGTGCAGTGTCAAGATGAAAAAAGTCAGCACAAAAATAAAGCGAAAGCATTAAAAGTATTAAGAGCAAGAATATACGAAAAAGAAGAAGCAGAAAGAAAGGCAAAAGAAGCTAAAGAAAGAAGAGATAAAATAGGTTCTGGAGACAGAAGCGAAAGAATAAGAACCTACAATTTCCCTCAAAACAGAGTAACAGACCATAGAATTAATGTTACATTATACAAATTAGATAGATTTATGGACGGGGAAATAACAGAAATTACTGATGCTTTATTTAAAAAAGAGCAGGAGGAATTATTAGCTTCTTACTCAGACTAATAAAAAAATTATGAAATATATAGAAAATATACTTGGTGATGAAAAAATATTACATAATATAAAAGATGATGATACTGCTATCAATTATATAAAAAGTTTTAGCGATGTGTTATATTGTGATTATTCATATAAGCATAATGAAATTTCTTTAGCAGGATTATTTGCATACTCTAAAGATAATAAATATTGTTTTGGTGAGTTTGGTTTATTTAAAGAAAATAGATATGAATCAAAAATTGTTATAAGCGATTATCCTGAATATGCAACTCTAAACAATTATGAGCTTACTAATGATAAGTTTATAGATGTGCTTAATTTACACAATATAACTTTAAACAATCTCTTTAGCACAGCAAAAAAAGAATTTGAATCTATAGAAGCTTATCCATTGAAAAAAATATCATTAGATGATTATATAAAAATATTTCCGCATAGATATATTAATAATAGATTTAAAATATATGCTAAAAATAAATACAAAAAAATAAACATAAGAAATATTAATGAAGACTTTGTATATAGATGTCCATATTGTGCCTCTACTAATATATTAAAAATAATAGATATTAATAATAATACATTTGAGAAAATGGACATTTATGATTTTAATGATATGTATGATAATATGGAAAATATTGAGCATGATGATTTTTATGTTTGTGCTTTATGCAATTTGGTTATAAGAAGCCCAAAAACTATTTTAGATTATATATGAGGTGTTTTTAATGGAATTCATTATAATTGTTGATGAATCATTTGAAAATGAATATTCAAAAATATTTTTAGAAGATTTCTACAAAAAAATAGAACTCTTAAAACAAGAGCTTAATTGCGATGTAAAGAATATAAATTATATTGCCAATACTACTGAAGATTATTTGAACAATATATATAAAGAAACAGAAAACTATGACAATATTATATATATTCCAAATAATATGCCTATGTTTAATATAGATGAAACTGTAAAACTCACCAAAATACATAATGAAAACATATCATATTTTACTTATGGAGAAAATTATCCTGAGGGAATCATACCTTTTATAATAAGAAGAAATGCTTTTGAAAAATTATTTAATTGCATAAAAACAAAAAATATTAATATAACAGAAAATACTATAAAAGACATTGTATTTATTGACCCTAACTTTTTTGAAATAGAAATATTAGTGTCTGAATATGATATGAGATATTATAGAGTATCATTATTTGCAAATAGTAAAAGAAATGCTCTAATTATATCAAAACTAATAAAATATAAAAATTATGATGAAATTACTAAGGCTATAAGAGAAGAAGCTTCATTAAGAAAAACTTTGCCTTCATATATTGAAATAGATATTAATAACAGGCAAAACTTAATAAATAAAAACTTATTATCATCTAATGCTTTTTCAAATGAAATAAACAAAGAAGAGAAAAATTTAACAATAGAAGAGTTTAAAATAATATATGATAAACTTGTAGATTTCTGTGATGATTTTCATTTATCAATAGGAAGCTATTATGAACCTCTTTTAAATAAAGATGTTTTTGATATATTAGAATATGCTATTTCAAATAAAAATGTAAATGTGTATTTAGAGACCAATGCTGTTTTGCTTGATGAAGAAAAAGCTAAAAAACTTCTTATGCTTCAAGATAAAAATAATAATTTGCATGTAATAATTCATTTAGATACTGTAGAGCAAAATGTATTTAATGCAATTTATAAAGAAGACCATTTAAAAACAATACTTTCTAATATAGATTATTATTTTATAAGAGAGCCAAAAAACACATATCTTCAAATTACAAAACAAAAGGATAATTTTGATTATTTGGCTTCATACTACAAATATTTTGATAAGTATAAAATAGAGATTATAATGCAGAAATATTATACTTACAGAGGAATTGTAGAAAACAAAAAAATTGGCGATATGACTCCTTTAATAAATGTAGGCTGCTGGCATTTGGCTAGAGATTTATTTATAGATGCTTATGGAGACATTTATATTTGCAGATTTGATATAAATAAAGAAAAACTTATAGCGTCTATATATAAAGAGACTTTGGAGAATATTTGGACAAAATTAGAAAACTATTATAAAGAGAATACTTTAAAAAGTTTAGAGTTTTGTAAGAATTGCGATGAGTGGTATTTATTTAATTTTTAATAATATTTTTTGAGTTTATGGAAAAATTAATTGTAGAATATTTAGAGCTTTTCTTTGCTGCTTATTTGATTAAGTTTTTATTTATAAGATTTATATCTGAGATTCCATATTTTAAAAAATACTATTATACAAGAGAAATTTTACCTGGGGTGAGAAATTGGGATAATAGATTAAAAATGATTTATTATTTTGAAATTTTCTCTATATCTCAAAGTTTGTTTTTAGCATTATTAGTGATGCTGTTTCATTATTTTTTATCAATAAATAATTATATAGAAATAGTTATAGCTTTTTTAATATATGCATTTATATCCACTTTTGAGAAGTTTAAATTTACAATAATTATGAGCGACTACCCTATCTCTCTTTTTGTAATGAATACAATTATAAGTATAACAATATTAATTATACAATTTTTTATAATGGCTCTAATAATTATTTAATTTTGCTCAATATTAATAGAAGCACCCATATCCATGGAATTAGTCTTTCCCTTATAATGTGCATTCTCTGATATTATACAATTTTCCATTAAAGCATTTGATATATCCACTTCCTCAAACATTATACAGTTTTTTAATATTGAGTTTTCTATATTAGAATTCTTTCCTATATGCACATAAGGACCTATAACAGACCTATTAATTTTAACGTCCTCTTCAATAAAAACAGGAGGTATTATAGCAGTATCTTTTACCCATTTACTGAGTATGCTATGAGTGATTATAGTTCTATTTGTTTCTATCATAGTGTTTTTCTCACCGCAATCATACCAACCATCAAGTTTGAATGTTTTAAACACACTTCCATTTTGTATCATATGCTCTAAAGCGTCTGTTAATTGATACTCATTTTTTGTTTTTATATCATTTTTAATTATATAATCTATAGCATCAAATAACTCTTTAGAACTTACTATATTATACATTCCTGTTAAAGCTAAATTGCTCACAGGCTCTTGGGGTTTTTCTATAAGCTTAGTAATAACACCATTACTGTCAAGCAAGGCAACACCAAATCTGCTTGGATTATCAACCTCACATACTCCTAATGCATTTTCATTTTTAGCTACTATTTCTGATAAATTAAGTTTAAATATTGTATCTCCAAGTATGATAAAAAGCTTATCATCATCTTTTATATGCTCTCTAGTAAGTGAAACAGCATGAGCTAAGCCTCTAAACTCTTTTTGCTCTACAAAAGTAAGTTTTACATCTTTATATTTAGAAGTTAAGTAGTTTATCATCTTATCTTTTAAATACCCTACTATAAATATAACCTCTTCAAGATTATCTAACTCTAATACCTCTTTCATAATAAAATCTATAATTGTAGAACCTGCTATAGGAAGTATAGGTTTTGGTTTTGTTATTGTGTGCGGTCTTAATCTAGTACCTTCACCTGCTGCTGGTATTATAACTTTCAATTTAAACAATCCTTATAAAAAATATTTTACATATTATAATATATTCATAAATACAAATAAATCAACATATTATCTAATTAATGGTACAAGTAAACCTTTAGAAACTTCTTCATTACTTCCAAGTAAATATTTTACTAATTCTAAAGCAAAAAATACTGTAGTAGCAGGACCTTTAGAAGTAATAACATTATCATTAATCACAACTAAATCTTTTTCAACATACTCTCCTCCTTTAACCATGCTTTCACAGCTAGGATAACAAGTATATTTGCCTTTAATAACTGAAGCTTCACCTAATACTATAGGAGAAGCACATATTGCAGATACTAATTTTTTAGCTTCATACATTTTCTGAAGTTTAGATATGATTCTTTTATCATTTTTTAAATTATTCATTCCGCCCATGCCGCCAGGAAGTGCTATAGCATCAAAATCTTCATTTATAATTTTGTCTAATATAGTGTCAGATTTTAATACTATACTATGTGAGCCTTTTACTTCTAAATTATCAGTTAAAGAAGCAGTTGTTACTTCTATATTTGCTCTTCTTAATATATCTATAATAGTTACAGCCTCTACTTCTTCAAAACCTTCAGCTAATGGTACTAAAACTTTTTTTGACATTATATTTTTCTCCTTATAAGTTGTATTATTAAATTAACTTTATATTAATTTTAATATTTATTTTCTTTATTTGCAACACAGATATTATATAATTAATTATTTTGTAATTGAAAATAAAAAAAGTTCAAAATGTGCTTTAAAAATATTATTTGGTGTTGTAACGCTCAATGTATTTAATTTGGATATTTGCGAGATTATATTTACTATCTCATTTAATGAATAAAGTTTTAATACTTGCTTTTTTTTTGTTAGTATAAATGAAGGTATTTTAGTTAATTTACTTATATCATTTAAAGTAGTTTGAGGCGGGAATATCTTCATATAATACAATGCTAAAAAATTATTCATCATCAAAGTAAGTGAACTAGAAGCATCTTGGTCTAATCTATGCATAATAGAAAAACATTTTTTCCTGTCTCTTTCAAATACAGAATCTAAAAAATCAAATATATTTCTATTTTTAGACACATAAGTAAAATCCATAATATCTTCAACATTCAAATATTCTTTATCATTATAACTGCATATTTTATCCAATTCAGAATAAAGCGAATCATAATCTAAATTGATGTTATTGACAATATAATCAACAGCATCATTAGAAATCTTTTTATTATTTTTGTTTATATACGCCGTAATTAATGAACGAAAATCCCTCTCATCAGGAATAGGAAAATCTATAAAATGAATATAATCTACATTGTCTTTCTTTGAAAAATATTTATATATACCATCTTCTTCCAAGCTGTTTTCTGTTTCTAATATTATTATAGATGACTTTGAAGGATTAATACAATATTCCAAAAAATCTTCTTGAAAATTATTGTATTTGTATATAACAACAAGCCTTATATTAGAGCCAAAAGGAGGAGTATCAGCTACTTCCAAAGGAGAATAACCTACAGCATCATTTTTATCATAAAATAGGCTGTAATTCATCTCGCTATCACCCTCATCTTTAAAAATCAGAGAATGCATAGAAGTGATAAATGCTTTTTTAAATAATCTCTCTTTTCCTGTAAGGACATATATAGAATATTTGAAAGGTTCTTTTATATATAAATCTTTTATTTTTTTAAAATCAGACTCTGTCTTAACTACTACTCTTCCAATCATAATAATCTTTTAATTAGCCTTTTTCAAAGCTTTTTCTATAAAAACTCTTATCTCTAATTTACAATCATCTCTCTCTTCTAATTTTACATTTTTTACTATAGCTCTTATTTTATAATTTTCATCTTCCATTTTGTATGTTAAAAGAGGAGCTATTATTTTAGGTACATATCCAAGCCTTATCTCGCATCTCTCATCATAAACCGCTATAGCAAATGGGTCATAACCGATAAAATATTCTCTTATAAGATTAATAGGCTCATTTCTAGACAATAATTCTATAATATCCTTACCGTCATTATATTTATATCCTGCAACAAAAAAGTCTATAGAATACCTATTCATTTTATAATATTTGTTGATAATAATTCTCTTAAAACTTTCTTGATAATTAACTATATATGTAGTATGTTTACTGTTTTTTTGTGAATACAATTTTCTAAACCTTAATAATATTTTATTATTACATTAAATTTTACTTCAATTCAAATTTTCTGTCAAGTGTAAAATATGTAAATTAATTTTTTAATACATAAAGTCGATTATTATAATATTAAAATATTGTTTTTATTTATAAAAATTGTATATTTATATATAGTTAAGTATATTTTTAGGGACTTTTTAATGAAAAGAGCAAAAGTATTTTATATAATTTTTATATTAATAACTATATTATCATGTAGACAAACTAATTTAACCAAAACAGGTCCAGGAGATGACTTCTTTTTAGATAAATTAGCAAAAGGTAATTGGGCTGGTGTTAATGTAAGCGGTAATACTATTAGTATAACAGGCGGAAACAGTGAAGGAAATTATACGCTAGACAGCACAATAGCTGGTCTTGGCGGAATATATAAAGATGATAAAAATAATGGTGATTATGTTATAGCAGTACCTGACGGAAGTAATCTTCACACAATAAAAGTAAATGAAGAAGAGAAAAATGCTATAAATGGAATTATAGATATAGTTGGCGAAGAAAATGCATTAGGAGTAATTACTGGTATAGGTCAAAATGATGGAAATACACAAGTTGATAATGTTGTAAAAAATGCTAATGTTACTGAGAAAGAAAAAGAAAAAATACAAGAATATTTAGATATATTAAATGGTAAAAGAGACCCTGATAGTTATCAAAAATACCCTATATAAAAAATACTGTATTTATTTAATTATTTTTTAGTGGGGTGATATGTTTAATAATATTTATGAAAAAGATTTTTATTTGTATATTTATTTATGTGCCTTTCATAATAATGATATACCAAAACATATTGCATCCATTTTCCTATAATGATAAAGATGAGTGGAAACAAAAAAGACAGTCTATAAGTATAAATGCAGTTCCAAGTTATTCAGTTATTTTTCCTCCTTTAGCTGATAACCTCTTATATAATGTTGATACGTTTACTTCTATAGCTCAAATAAACTTTGATGATTATCTAACTTTTTTTGATTATGTTGATACAGAAGGAAGTTTCTGGTATGTACCAAATATATCTTATACATTTTATTTATACAAAGGAATAGGATTAGAAGTTTCTGCTTCTCTTCAGCATTTAGAATATACTCTAACAATTACTCCAGAAAATGCTTTAATATTAGCTACCAACCATGCTCAGGTTCCAAATTTACCAGGCAATATAGGAGACATAGCTTCATTATTAGCAGGGGATACTGTTTTTAAAGGAAGCTTTTATTATCTGCCTATCACAATAGGTGTAAAACTTTTATCTGGTAAAAATGGAGAGTTTGTAAATACTATTAGATTCGGCATTGAAACTGTAATATATGATATAGTAACTCAAAACGGACTTACAGGATTCAAAACTAAACGCTCTACTATAGACCCTACTTTTTATGTATCATATGAGCTTGGCTGGACTATTGATTTATTTCCTAAAAAAGATTGGAAGGTTCGCACTTATTTAGATATTTCCCTATTTGAAATTGGTTATTATATTACTTCATCTATGTCTGGAGTTTATGGAGATGTTAGAGAGGGAGTTGGTTTTTTTGGAAGCGGATTTGTGGATATTACTAAATTTTTACCTCTGTGGGAGACTTTTCCTGCCGCAGTTGATTTTGTAACATCACTTAAATTATCTTTATTTCCGAGAATTGGAGTAACTATACGGTTTTAAGGACTTATAATGATAAAAAAATTATTAATATGTTTTTTATTTTTATATAGCAAGACCATCTTTGCTCAATCTGATTTTATCATGAACTATGATGTTATAGATATAGTACCTTCAGATAAAATTCCTTCATATGTAACATTAACTAATGATAAAAATGCTGAAATACTTTTATTTGAAAATGGATTAAAATCGCATAGACATTCTCTTGGTATAGATTTTGGAACTACTTTATTTATAACAACAACAAGACCGCTTTTATTTAGCCTGCCATTTCAAATAGTAAAAAATGCCAAACAGCAAAACTTTGAAGGTAAATTTGGTTTTAGATTAACTTATACATACAGAATAATGAATAAAATGGAACTAGATATAGATTTAGGTAATTATATAGCAAGCAGTTTTATGACTAATATTGCTAATCCGCAATTTACTGAAACATATTCAATACCTTTATCTGTTGGAATGAGATTTTATTTTAATAAAAGAAATAGAGCTTCTGGTTTCTTTTTAATGCCTAAAGTAGGAGCTACACTTCATATAGCTAAAATTAAAGAATGCTCTACAAATGAAGCTGGAGTAGTAAATAGAATAAATAAAGATAGAATATATTTTGATGCTTTTGTTGCCGGAGAGATGGGCTTTAGGATAGATTTATCAAGAGGAATGGGAATTGATACGGGGGTGAGACCATTTATAGATATATCTTTGCTTGATATAGGACTATCATATACATATTTGCTTAGGTTTATACCGCTTCCGAGAATTGCTATTGGGGTTTTATTTTAGTTTTGTTGAAAGTAAAATAAGGAAAAATTATGATAAAAAAAATATTAATAATTGTAGTAATATGTTTATCATTTGCTAATATATCATACTCTTTTCAAAATGGAGTTTATATATCCCCCAAATTTATTTATTCTATAAAAGGCAATAATAATATGTTTGTTGGTGCTGGGGCAAGCATTGGTTATAATTTTAATATACTTTCAAAATATTCGCCTATAAGAGTTGAGTTTGAATATTTATATAAAAACGGATTAGAAGTAAATAATTATCCAAACAATATAGACAATATTAATATACATAGCATGCTTTTTAATGCTTATTATGATATTAACTTAATTTATATTAATTATGACGGAGAAGAAAATAATATATATAGAAACGGCAAAAGGCATATAATGACTATATCTTTAGGTTTTTCTTTGGGAGGAAATATTGATTATAATTTATCATCTTCTTTAAATGAAAAGTTTGGACTTGTAAAGAACTATTCTTATAGTGATAATTTTGCTTTTATGTATGGACCTAATATTAGTTTTGGTTTTCATTTAAATCCAACAATTACTTTAGAGCTTGGATATAGATTATTACTTGATACGGCTATTAATCTCAATCACGATGTACTTCTTTCTATGAGATTAAATTTTTAGGGGATTATGATGAAGAAATATATTATCATTTTATTTTTAATATTGCCTCAAATAATATTTGCAGAATTATATATTACTCCTAAATTTAATTATGCATTTGATATTAATAATGCATATAATGTTGGAAGTGAAACTATTAATTTTGCTAATTTTTTAGGAGGAGGTTTTTCTTTAGGTTATAGAGTACCCTCTAAAAATAGAGTATCTCCTTTTAGATTTGAATTTGAATATTCTTTTCTTCAAAGTATTTTAGTTGATAATACATATAGACAGCATTATATACTTGGAAGTTTTTATTATGACCTTAATTTTTATTTTACAGATAGAAAATTAGATTTTGATACAAGAGCCGATATTTTACTTAGAGATTACCCACTACTTTCTATTTACTTTGGACTTTCTGTTGGAAGTGTTATAAATCAAGAGATTACTGAACAAGTTAAAACTGGTCAAGATGCTCTTGCTTTTGGTGCGAGTATTGGTTTTGTTTATCATATTACAAGCTGGATTGCTTTGGAAGTAGGATATAAATTCTTAATAGATATAAATCCAAAAATATATAATGAAGTGCTTCTTGGTTTTAGATTTACAATACCAAAAGTTTAGAAAAATAGTTATTATGAATATAGAAGTAAAAGTAACAGCATCAGCTAAATCAAATAGTTTTAAAAAAGAAAATGGAATATATTATATAAGAATATCCGCCAAAGCCATAGACGGCAAAGCAAATAAGGCTATAATAGATTTTTTATCGAGTGAACTTAATTTAAAGAAAAAAGATGTAGAAATATTAAAGGGCGAGAAAAGCAGCAAAAAACTTATTTCTCTAAACATAGACGAAAACGAATTAGAAAGCTATTTTAGTAAATGATATACTTGTTTAAAAACTGAATTATGTTTATATTGTTTTAGTTTTAATTTAATAATTTATATTAAAATATAATTAATATTATTTTATTATTTGCACTTTTTGGTTCTTTGACGAAGTCCACACCGTGTAGCTGCGGGAAAAAGAACAAGAAAATTAACTTACAGATAATCTACCAAGCAAACTGATAGCCGAAACTTATATATAAATCATTAACAGATATGTTATCAGTAATTCTTTCTGGCATTTTTAGTGCTAAAGATATATAAGGCTGACCAGTAAGTACATTATACGGCAAAACAAGCACGCTTAAATCACAGCCCACCTTTAATGCAACAGACTGCATATAATCTTTAGAATAATAAGCTCCCCTATAAGAAAGTGAAGCAAAAAAGTTTTCAAAATATAAATGACTTAAATTAAATTGTGCATCCAAATAACCAAAAAGCTCTATATCACCCGCAAGAAAATAATTATCGCTGTATTTCTGTTGGCTTACATAATTATAAAACTCACTAGGTGCTGCAACATATCTTCCGCCGAAAACCCTTGAAGCACCATTAAATGCAGCAGTAGTATCAAATGCATAAGAACCATAAAAACTTGCTCTAATAGGGGCATATCTTGTTTGAAATAATGTTTTAAAATCTAGAGCAAATTTATTATACCTTACAGAATAAGTAGGATAAAGTGCTATTTGAACTAAGTCATTAAAATATGGTTTATCAGAAGCAGATTTAAATCTAAAAATAGCAGCTAATGTAGTATTTAAAGTCCAAGAAGAAAATTTCCAATTAAAAGCACTTTGATAATAAAGAGGACTGTTATAGTATATTGTATCAGAAAATAATGCTGTAGATATTGTAGGAGCTATATAAAATAATACCTTATCACTCTCTGTAAAGAGATTAAATTGCATATTAATAGCACTGCTTACTCTCCAATATTTACTATAAGTTGAATAAACTATATCGCTTCCAAATTGAAAATTTATAGGATAAAGCAAATCATTAAATGTCATATCTAATTGAGTTTGTAAAAATTGAGAAGGTATATCATAACCAATCATCAATATAGAAAGATTATCAAACTCTACAGAAGATACAGCAGTAGCTAATCCTATACCATTAAAGAAATATTGAAATGTTTCATTAAATAATGGGAAAGGAAACCATAAAGACCAAGGTTTAATATATTTAAAAGGGTTATGTTTTCCTAATTCCATTTGAGGAGAGAAATTATACTTTTCTATTGTTTTATCTGTTAGGGTTATATTTTTTGTTTCTGGATTAATAGTGGCATCTTCTGTCATTAATCTATCGTATTGAGAAAATCTTCCCTTATAATAAACAACATTCTCACCATTTTCTAAAACATTAACCGATGACAATACTCCTCCAGAATAGTTTTTATTGTATAATCTTATTTTATTAGCATTTAAATCTAATTCCCCTAACCTATAAAAACTATCATCATTATTATAAGAAAATAAAAGCCTATTATTTGAATATCTTAAATAACGCACATAATTAAGTGTATTATCTTGTGTATTAACATATTTAAGAGTTTTATTATTATAATCATAAATTGCTATATGTTTAATGCCTTTGTCTATAACAATTAAAGCTACTGTATTATCATCTATCACTGTAGGAGAAGTATAAGTAATAGTATCATTAGGCTCAAGCAATACTTCTCTATTATTATTTTCATCAATATAGATAAAAGTAGTATTATGCAAATCTTTACCTATGCCTATTATACCGCCTCTAAAAAAACTTGCATATTGTAAATCATACCATTTTCTTTTTGTTCTTCTTTTTGTTTCTAAATCATATTCTTTTACTATGTATCTATAAAGTCCAGCATTATAAGTATAAGATACAATTAACGCCCTTTTACCGTCTGCAGAAATATCCAAACTCTCAGAACTTTTGTCTATTAGAAATTCAAATTTTAAATCTTTTTTATTGTTTTCATTGTTCCTTATTTTTTTGTATGAATATAAAGCACCAAGATTAGAATCTATATAATAAAGCGTATCATCATAAGAATCTATATCTTCAATATATGTTTCTTTATCATTAACCCTAAGAGCTTCGCTTGGGTTAATATTTTTAATCATAATATAATTTTGAAACTCACCCCACACATCAAGAAAATCTATATTATAAACTTTTTTAAAAGCTCCATAAAACCCAGCATTATATACATTAAAAGAAAAAGAGAATTTATGCCTCATAGCTTCCCAAAGTTCATTATACTTATCCATTCCAAAACGCTCTTGCAAATACTTTGAAAAAAGCCCGCCATATTCATAATATACAGTTCCATAAGGTTTTTTTCTCCAAAGGTCGCTAGCCTGCATAGGTGTCTTAAACTTTCCTTCGTATATATCTTGTCTTAATCTTTGTTTTACTAATGGGTCGTTAGCTCTGCCAAAGCCTTTATAGCTCTCCATACTCACAGTAACACCTTCAAGCATAAACCCGGGTGTATTAATAAAAACAAGTGAAGCCCAACTTCCAAAAATTCTTGTTTGAATACCAGCTTTTTCAGAGTTTAAACTAAGTAAATGCACAAGCTCATGTATAAATGTACCTCTAAAATTATCTTCATCTATGGTAAGCTCGCCAGATTCTGCTGTGTCAAATAATATTATTCTTGGATATGGAACGGGTACTGCTACAGAATTAAATAAATTTATATCAGGAGTGATTACTACTGGAATTTTGCCGTATACTGTGCTATTTAATATTTTAGAATACTCTTCATAAATATCATCAGCAATACCAGCTAATTTTTCAGCACTTCTTCTAGACTCAATAGGAAATATTATTTCAAATTTCTCTGTATTTATTGTATGTAATTGTCTAAATGGTTTGAATATTTGAAGCTGACCATACAATACAGATATAGAAAATATTAAAAAAGACAATATATATTTTTTCATAGATTAGAATATATATTATTGGGAGTTTTTGTCAATAATTAGCTATTATATTCTTCTCTAGCCATTTTTTCTAAAGTAGATTTTACTTCATTAATAAAAACTTTATCTTCAACTACAATATGATTAAACAGCCAATCCCTCAAAAACATAGTGAATCCTTTTATATCTATTTCTTTGCCAATCTTATAATTATTTACTTCTTCTAAAACTTTATTAGTAAAATTCCTATGTTTAACTACATGAGATTTAAATCCGCTATAATCTATAGCTTTCATTATAGCCTCTTCTGTAGAAAAGTGATAAGCAACATAATCAACAGTATCTTTAATAATGTTATTTAATTCTTCTGCTACATCATCTTTCGATATGTCTTTATTCATAACTAATATATATAACTTATTTAATATATTAACTAGTTCTTTATGCTGGTCATCTACTCTTTTATATCCAGTATTAAACCTACTTTCCCATTTTATTTCTTGAACATTATCTTCCATATACCAAATATCCTTTTTATTATTCTAATTTAAATATAACCAAAATTTTAATTTTTTGTATATAATAAATTAAACAAAATATTAAACATCTATTTCTTTATTCGGATATTTTTTATATTAATTATCTGTTTTTTTTAAAATTGCTTTAAGTTCATATACAAACGCTTTATCTTCTATTAAAATATGATTAAATAACCAATTTCTTAAATATGTTATTAAGCTTACTATATCTATATAATTATTAGCAGTATAATTTTTTACCTCATCAAATATTTTATTTGAGAAGTCTCTATGCTTTGATGAATGTTTAGCAATATTTTTATAATTAATTGCTTTCATAATATCTTCTTCTGTCCTAAAATGATAAACCATATAATCTATAGTATCTTTCAACACAGAATTAAACTCTTGCCTAATTTTAGGATTACTTAAATCTTTATCAGCATTAATATCATAAAGTCTATTAAGCATACCAACAAATTTTTCATGCTGCTCATCAATTCTTTTATATCCAGTATTAAAAGTATCTTTCCACACAATGTATTTTTCATCATTAACAATTGTCATAATATACCCCCTATACGAATATATAAACTTAAATCTCCATAAAATCAGCATATAAAAAATATTATGCTTGTCAATAAAAATAAAATATTTTTTATAGAAAAACTAAAAAATATTTGTTTTTTAATTATTTTTTTATATATTTACATACTGATAATAAATACTAGAAAAATTATATTTCTATAACAATTAAAAATATATTTTTAAAATAAAAAAGCTTACAATAAGAAATATCTCCTATTGTAAGCTTAATTTTTATATAGACAAAATTATAGACTTAAATTATAAAAAGCTTTTTTACCTAAATAAATAGCTCTGTCTCCTAATTCTTCTTCTATTCTTAATAATTGATTGTATTTAGCAATCCTATCACTTCTAGAAGCAGAACCAGTTTTAATTTGACCTGCATTAGTAGCTACAACTATATCAGCAATAGTAGTATCTTCTGTTTCACCAGAACGGTGAGAAACTACTGCAGTATAATTATGAGTTTTAGCAAGTTCAATAGAATCTAATGTTTCAGTTAAAGAACCTATTTGATTAACTTTAATAAGAATAGAGTTAGCAACGCCTTTATCTAATCCCATTTGAAGTCTTTTTACATTAGTAACAAATAAGTCATCACCTACTAATTGAACTTTTTTACCTAATTTGTCTGTTAAGATTTTCCAACCTTCCCAGTCATCTTCAGCAACACCATCTTCTATAGAGATAATAGGATATTTGCTGCATAAATCAGCATAAAAATCAACCATCTCAGCAGAAGAAAGTTCTCTTTTATCAGATTTCTTAAATACATATTTCTTTTTGTTTTTATCATAGAATTCGCTAGAAGCAGGGTCCATAGCAATCATTATATCATCACCAGGTTTATATCCAGCTTTTTCTATAGCCTGCATAATTACTTGAAGAGGCTCTTCATTATCTTTAAGAGTTGGAGCAAAACCGCCTTCATCACCAACAGTAGTGCTTAATCCTCTGTCATGTAATATAGCTTTTAAGTTATGGAATACTTCAGCTACATAACGTATTCCTTCTTTGAAAGTAGGAGCACCAACTGGCATAACCATATATTCTTGGAAGTCAATTGGAGCTGATGAGTGAGCACCGCCATTCAAAATATTAGCCATAGGTACTGGTAAAGTTTTAGCATTAGTACCGCCAATATATCTATATAAAGGCATGCCTAATTCTTCTGCAGCAGCTTTAGCAACAGCAAGTGATACACCAAGTATAGCATTAGCACCTAATTTACCTTTATTTTCTGTACCATCAAGTTCTATCATAGTTCTGTCTATTTCAACTTGATCTAAAGCGTCCATATCAATTAATTCATTACAAATAATTTCATTAACATTCTCAACTGCTTTTTGAACACCTTTACCTAAATATCTAGATTTATCACCGTCTCTTAATTCTACAGCCTCATGTTCTCCAGTAGAAGCTCCAGATGGAACTGCTGCTCTTCCCATAACGCCGCTGTCTAAATAAACATCAACTTCAACTGTAGGGTTTCCTCTTGAATCTAATATCTCTCTAGCTACTATATCATCTATTAAAGACATATTATTAACTCCTTATAAATTATAATTGTATATATCATATAACATAATATATAAATTTCAAGTTAAAATATTTAACTTAAATATTATATTACAATATTTAGATTAATTACAATTAATTTTTTCTAGTTTAAATAGATATGTATTATCATAGAAAAGTATCCTGTTTTTGTAATAATTATTAAAAATATCTTTAAATAATAAATTAGAATATTTCATAGGTATGACAAAATAGAATTCATTACTATTTGTAATATCATTTAATTTTTTTTCATCATCTATATATGTATAATACAAATTGGTATTTATATAACTATATGAATAAGTATAACCATAAACATAATTATAATAAAATGTTTTATACATATAAACTGGTATATTCTCTTTTAATACATCTAATTCATTATCTTTTTTATAGAAATAAAAAAATGAATTATAATCTGTAATTCTGTAAATATAAATTATTGATATAAATAACATAAGTATATATTTTAGTTTTTTATTAGATTCAATAAAACTAAATATTATTATAAACATAAATAATAATAAAATATATGAAACACCTGAATATCTTAATTGATATTTATATGGAGAGATTAAATTAGATGATATAATATATACTATTGATAATATAATAATAAAAAATACTAAATTCATCTTATCTTTATTCACATCTATAACATATTTAGTTTTTCTTATTAATATACTAGTTATAAATATTAAAATAAAAATAAATAATCCATTAAAAGCATAAATATTAATAAGTTTAAAAATATCCCCAGAAAAATTGATAGTAGTTAATGCCCTATCTCCATTGTTAAATAACATTTCGAAAAAATTAGCATAAAATATTCTTGAAACTAATAAAGCAGAAATAAAAGCTATGGCATAATACAAAATTATCTTATAACTTTTAATTTCTATAAGCGGATATAATACATATTGTTTTCTTTTATTTTTTATCAATGTTAATATGTAGTTAAAAAAAAGCATGAATGATAAAATAAAGATAAAAAGCATAGATGAAGTTAATACAAGATATCCTAAACCCGTGATAACAGAAGTTAAAATTAAATTTTTAAGAGAATATTTATCATAATATATAGTATAGATAACAATATATGTAATAACTATAAAAAACATCTCTTGCATTTGATATGGTCTTAAAAAATGAGAAAAAGTAATAGAAGCAGGAGATAAACTCATAATAATAAGAAAAAATAATATATATTCATTTTTATCTTCAAATAATAATTTTAAAAGTTTATATAAAAATATATAACTTATTAAAAAGAAAATACAATTTAAAATAGCTCCTCTTATAATTAATTCTTTTATATTAACACTATCAGTACCTATAAAAAATAATCTCAAAAAACTATAATATAAATTTGATATTTGAGGATCATTGGTATTTTTATATAATTCCTTAATATCATTAATACAGCCTGATATACTAGCATCTGGCATCATAATACTTTTTAATATATCTTTACCTGAAGTATTATTTATACTATTTAAATTAATACTAGGCCATTTTTGTGAATTAATAAATGATATACTAAAATATTCATCTTCATGAAGTAATTCTTTTTGATTAGCCCAATATATCCTAACTGAAATAGAAAATATTAATATTAACAATATACATAAATTTATTAGATATTTCTTTTTTATATTTTTATTTTTTAGAAAAGATATAGTTTCATTAAAATTAACAATAAAATATACTATTATAAAACTTAAGAATATATTAATTAAATAAAATATAATTTTTCCTTTTATCTTAAGAAAATAATTTATATCATAAATCTCATTAAGATTTATAATTTTAGTAGAAATTAAACTGCCAAAAGGTGTGCCGACATTATCACGCATTTTAGCTGATTGTATATATTCTGGCAAATTGTTTAAATTAGGATAAACTCCATATATATCACTGTTTCTAAACACTTTGTCATAATATTTAATTCTGAAATCATATACATAATTTGTAATATATTCATTTGTTAATATATAATTAGTAATAGCATCATAATCCAACTCATTATCTACCATAAATAATTCGCTTATTTCGTTAATATTAGTAAAATTATTTAATTCTAAAGTCTTATCAGTATTTATTTTAAACTCCGATAAATATCCAATTCTTTCTTTTTTACCTAAAATGGATAGTACTGTCATTGAAATAAAAATTATAATAAAAAACGTAATATATATTGTAAAAAAAAGTTTTTTATTTTTCATATATTATTCCTTGATAAAGTATAAAGTTTATTAGATAGAAATTTTATAATTTTGTAATGAAATTTTATGCAACAGAAATAAAGTTGTTTAGTAAAGTAAAATCTGAGATTGCATAGAGATATTTGTTTCATATAGATACCTATTATTTCATAGCATTATACTATAAAAATAATGATTGTCAATAAAATAAAATGGGCGAGAAACTAATATAAAGCTTCTCACCCATAAAAAATTATAAAAGAAAAATTTTATTAATAAACACCATTATAAGCATCTAAATAAATTTGTTTTAATTCTTTCATAAGAGGATAAACCGGATTAGCACCAGTACATTGATCATTAAATGCCTGTTCTACTATATCATCAAGTTTAGCCATAAAGTCTTTTTCAGCTACACCATAATCTTTAATAGACAAAGGTATATCCAAATCTTTCTTAAGACCATTGATAGCCTTAATTAAATTAGCTACTTTTTCATTATCATTTTTGCCGCCAAGACCAAGCATATCAGCAATAAATGCATATCTCTCTCTAGCATGAGGATATTTATATTGAGGGAATAAACCTTGTTTAGTAGGTTTTTCATTAGAATTATATTTAACAACCTGACATATTAAAAGAGCATTAGCAATACCATGAGGAATATTGAAAGCAGCACCAAGTTTATGAGCCAATGAGTGACAAATACCCAAGAAAGCATTAGCAAAAGCCATACCAGCAAGTGAAGCAGCATAATGCATTTGTTCACGAGCTACAGGGTTTTCAGCACCTTCTTTATATGAAGCAGGCAAATATTTAAATATTAATTTAATAGCTTTTTCAGCATTAGAATTAGAAAACTCAGTAGAACATATAGAAGCATAAGCCTCAAGAGCATGAGTTAAAGAGTCTATACCGCTTGCAGCACATAAACCTTTTGGCATGCTCATAACCAAATTAGCATCAAGTATAGCCATATCAGGAGTTAAAGCATAATCTGTAATAGGATATTTAATATGTGTAGCATCATCAGTAATAACAGCAAAAGGAGTAGTTTCAGAACCAGTACCAGAAGTAGTAGGTATAGCAACAAACTGAGCCTTTTTACCTAATTCACCAGCATCACATATTCTCTTTCTTATATCCATAAATACCATAGCAATGTCTTCAAATTTTACTTCAGGGTTTTCATAAAGAAGCCAAGCAATCTTACCAGCATCTATTGGAGAACCGCCTCCTAATGCTATAATAACATCAGGTTCAAATACATTAGCCGTTTTTACTATATCTCTAACAGTACTAATTGTAGGATCAGGCTTAACATCAGAGAATATAGTATATTTTACTCCTATATCATCTAATACTTTAGTAACATTGTCAGTTACACCTAATTTGAAAAGCGGTCCGTCTGTGATGATTAATGCTCTTTTTTTGTTAGCATATTCTCTTAAAGCAACATCTAATGAACCTCTTTTTAAATATATCTTTTCTGGTACTCTATACCATAACATATTTTCTCTCCTTGAAGCTACAGATTTAATATTTAAAAGATGTTTAGGACCAACGTTTTCACTTGTAGAGTTGTTGCCCCAGCTTCCGCAGCCTAATGTCAAAGATGGTTCTAATCTAAAGTTATATACATCTCCTATAGCACCTTGAGAAGACGGCATATTTATAAGTATTCTTCCTGTAGGCATTTTTTCGTAGAATTTTTTAATTCTTTCTTTTTGATTATCTTCATCTGTATAAAGTACAGAAGTGTGTCCAAGTCCTCCAAATACTATTAAACTATGAGCTTTCTCAACAGCATCATCATAATTATCAGCCTTATACATACCAAGTACAGGTGATAATTTTTCGTAAGAGAATGCTTCATCTTTGCTTATAGAAGAAGCTTCACCTATAAGTATTTTTGTCTCTTCTGGAACAGTAATTCCAGCCATTTTAGCTATCACATAAGCAGGCTGACCTACTATCTTAGCATTCAAAACACCGTCTATAATCATTACTTTGCTAAGTTTAGCTTTTTCATCTTTATTTAAAAGATAAGCTCCTCTGTATAGGAATTCTTTTTTTACTTCCTCATAAACACTTTTTACAACAACAACAGTCTGTTCACTAGCACATATCATACCATTGTCAAAAGTTTTACTCATTATAACAGAATTAACAGCCATTTTTATATCAGCAGTTTCATCTATTATAGCAGGGGTATTACCAGCACCAACACCTAAAGCAGGTTTACCGCTAGAATAAGCAGCCTTAACCATTCCAGGTCCTCCAGTAGCAAGTATTAAATCAATTTGAGGATGGCTCATTAAAGCAGCAGAAAGCTCAACTGTAGGCTCTTCAATACAGCCAACAAGTCCATCAGGTGCCCCATGCTCAACAGCTACTTTGTTAATAATATTACAAACTTCAAGAGTACATTTCTTAGCTCTTGGATGCGGAGAAAATACTATTGCATTTCTTGTTTTTAAAGCTATTAATGCTTTGAATGCAGCAGTTGATGTTGGGTTTGTAGTAGGTACAACACCAGCTATTATACCAACAGGTTCTGCTATTTTTTTCATTCCCATAGCAGTATCTTCACTTATGATTCCGCATGTCTTCATATCTTTAAACTTGTTATAAATATATTCAGAAGCAAAGTGATTTTTTATTACTTTATCTTCTACTACTCCCATACCTGTTTCTTCTACAGCCATCTTTGCTAAAGGTATTCTTCTGCTGTTAATAGCAATAGCACATGCTTTAAATATGGCATCTACTTGTTCTTGAGAAAAAGTAGAATATATTTCTTGTGCTTTTTTCGCTTTTGATATTAAGTCATCTAGTACAGAATTTCCGCTTTTTGCTTTTGTATCTTTAGTCATTTACTTCTCCTAAACCTTAAAATTTTTGATAATATTGTACTATAACTATATAATAAAGTCAATAGCAATATCATAATACAATAAATAGAGTACAATAAATAGAGTAAATTTTAATATTAAAATATAAAAAAGTATATAAAATAATATGATTTTTTAATAAATTTATAGCAATTAAATTGCATATATTATATAATACATATAAAAATATAATATTATCGGAGAAAACTCAAAAATGACATTCAGTGATTTAATAATGACTTTAAATAAATTCTGGAGTGAAAATGGATGCATAATACAGCAAGGCTATGACCTAGAAGTAGGAGCAGGAACATTTAACCCAGCAACTGCATTAAGAGCATTAGGACCAGAACCTTTCAGCGTTGCCTATGTAGAGCCATCAAGAAGACCAACAGACGGAAGATATGGAGAAAATCCAAACAGACTTCAGCATTATTATCAGTATCAAGTAATAATGAAGCCGTCTCCAGAAAATATACAAGATTTATACATACAAAGCTTGGAAGCATTAGGAATAAGCTTTAAAGACCATGATATACGTTTTGTCCATGATGACTGGGAATCACCTACACTTGGAGCTTGGGGACTTGGTTGGGAAGTTTGGCTTGACGGTATGGAAATAACACAGTTTACATATTTCCAAGCTGTTGGAGGAATAAACTTAAAACCTATAACAGGTGAAATAACTTATGGTCTTGAAAGAATATGTATGTATTTACAAAATGTTGATAATGTGTATGATTTGGAATGGGGACATGGAATAAAATACGGTGATGTACATTTACAGGGAGAAAAAGAGTTTTCTAAATATAATTTTGAAATAGCTGACACTGATATGTATTTCAGACACTTCAAAGAATATGAAGAGGAATGCGATAGATGTTTGGCTAATGGATGCGTACTTCCTGCTTATGATATGGTAATGAAAAGCTCGCATGTATTTAATATGCTTGATGCAAGAAATGCAATAAGTGTAACAGAGAGAGCTGGATATATTGCAAGAGTAAGAGATTTAATGAAAAAGGTATCCGCTGCCTATATAGAATCAAGAGAGAAAATGGGCTACCCATTAATAAAAAAATAAAAATATAAAACAATAAATAAAAAAATAAAGCGGACTTATTTTTAAGCCCGCTTTTTTATATGATAAAATTTTTTAATTAGTCAAGACTTTTTCAATTTTTTTATTTGCGGTAGATTTACTCAACCGCTGTGCCTGTTTCACAACGCACCAAATTATTTTAAAAAATATCTACCATTTCGGTATTTGTATAAAACAACCTTATATTGCAAAATATAATTGTATACACTACTTTCTTATGTACCTTGAATGTATTTCGCCTATTGATTCTATTCTCTCCATAGCTAATTTATCTGCTGCTTCATTAGTAGAAATATTTTCTCTGTCTGATATTTCAAAAATCTCTAGTATTCTATCATAAATTTTCTCTGTAGCACTTTTTGCTGCTTCATAATTATAAACAGGATTTTCCATAGCTACGTTTATAACTCCTCCTGCATTTGCTACATAGTCAGGAGCATATACTATTCCTTTTTCTTTTAAAATCTTTCCATGATGAGATTCTTTAAGAACATTATTAGCAGAGCCAGCTATAACCTTACATTTTAATTTTGGTATAGTTTCATCATTAATAATAGCACCAAGTCCGCAAGGAGCAAATATATCAACATCTTGTTCATATATAGCATTAACATTAACTTCTTTAGCCTTATAAAGTTCAACAACTTTTTTTACTTTATCGCTGTCAATATCAGATACTACTAACTCAGCATTATCCTTAGCCAAATAATCACATAAAACTAAACCCACATGTCCAAGTCCCTGAACAGATATTTTTTTACCGCCCAAATTATCGCTTCCAAATGCCTTAAAAGCACTAGCCTTCATAGCCATATAAACACCATAAGCTGTCATAGGTGAAGGGTCTCCTGATTTACTTCTAAGTCCTGCAACAAAACTAGTCTCTTTAGCAACATATTCCATCTCTTCTGTGCTTGTGTTTACATCTTCAGCAGTAATATATCTTCCGTTTAAAGATTCAATAAATCTTCCGTATGACCTCCAGAAAAGTTCATTGCCTTTAACCTTTTTAGGGTCTGCTATTATTACTGTTTTACCGCCTCCCAAATCAAGACCAGCACATGCCGATTTTAAAGACATACCTCTTGCAAGTCTTAAAACATCTTCTATAGCTTCACTCTCTGATTTATAATTCCAAAGTCTAGTACCTCCTAAAGAAGGACCTAATTTTGTAGAGTGAATACATGTAATAGCTTTAAGACCTGTTTTACTATCATTGAAAAATACTAGCTCTTCATAATTATATTTTTCCATGTAATTAAAAATTTCCATAGCTTGTATGTCTCCTTAATATAAAATTATCATATGTATTCAAGTATAGTAAGGCTTTAAGCATTGTCAAGATTTTTTGATAATAATTATATTTTTAATTTATTTTTTTAAATAATAATTTTTTATATAATATTATTTTAAAATTAAAAATAATATTATATATACTATCTATTTTATTAAACAAAAATTAATTTATACTTTTGATAAATACTTGTTTTCTGTTTCGTCAGCAAGTCTGTATATTTTCTCTTCATCTATAGTAACAATTTTGCCTTTTTCAACAACAACTTTTCCATTAACTATAGTATAATCCACACTTCCTTTCCAGCCTATAGTACCAAATAAAGATTTAGCATCAAAGTTAGCACCAACCATTTCTAATCTTCTCATATCTATCATAAATAAATCAGCAGCCTTACCAACTTCCAAACTTCCTATATCATCACGTCCTAAAACTTTAGCTCCTCCATTAGTAGCAATTTTTAATATATCATAAGCACTAGGAGCTTTATCACTTGAGTTAAGCCTATGAAGCAAATAGCATACCCTCATCTCTTCAAGTAAACTAGAACCGTCATTACTAGCACTTCCATCAACAGCAAGTCCAACAGGAACGCCTAGCTTAAGCATTTCAGGTATTTTACAAACTCCAGAACTTAACTTCATGTTTGATATAGGACAATGTGCTACTCCTGTTTTTGTATCAGCCAAATATTTTAACTCTTCATCATTAAAGTGTATTCCATGTGCATACCATACATCTTCACCAACCCAGCCCAATGTTTCCATATATTCTAAAGGACGCATATTAAACTTTTCTCTTACAAATACTTCTTCATCTTTAGTTTCGCATAGATGTGTATGAAGTCTTACTTTTAAATCTCTTGCCAAAACAGCAGATTGTTTCATTAATTCACCCGTTACATTAAAAGGAGCACAAGGAGCCAATGCAACCATACTCATAGAATATTTTGAAGGGTCATGATATTTTTTTACCACTCTATCACAATCTTTTAAAATTTCATCTAATGACTGAACAACAGAATCTGGAGGAAGTCCGCCGTCTTTTTTGCTTAAATCCATACTTCCCCTTGAAGCGTACATTCTTATTCCTAAATCTTTAGCTGCTCTAAATTGAGAATCCAACAACATTTCTGAGTTTTTTTGCGGAAACAAATAATGATGGTCAAAGCAAGTAGTACAGCCTGTTTTTAATAATTCTCCCATTGCAGTCATGGAACTATAATAAACAACATCATGATTTAAATTCTTCCATATTTCATAAAGATTAGTAAGCCATTCAAATAATTCCATATTCTGTACTTGAGGAAGGTTTCTTGTAAATATTTGAAATAAATGATGATGGGTATTAATGAGTCCAGGATATACAAAACAGCCTGAAGCATCAATTACTCTATCAGCATTTTTTTCTTCTTTGCCAATATAGGTTATAACTCCATTTTCTATTAAAATATTACTATTATTATGAACTCTATCATTATTATCACATGTAACTATTGAAGAAGCATTTTTTATAAATAGACTTGACATATAAATCACCCCTTTAATTAAAATAAGGCACAAAACTTATAGTCAATTATTTAGGTAATTGGTAGAAACGTTCAGCCGTATTATGAACTTATATAAGCATAAATATTTTGCCCATATATAAGTATAGTGCTTTTTTACCCTATGTCAATTAAATATAATAAATTTTATTTACATACCCCGCCCTATATATTTTTTGCTTCGTTTTTTAACAACAAACTAACTTTTTCTTTATTATTTCACTAAAAATGCAAAACCCACCCAAGCTTTTATTATTATTTGAATCTCTATTAACGCACGGTAAATGCATTTATACTTATAAAAAAATTATCATTATTAATCAACTTATATATATAAATACTCTCTGCGTGCGGTAAATAATATATTTTTCTCTTTTATATATTGAAATTTGTACTATTAAGTTTATTATATAGCAATGAAAAAATTAATAATTATTTTTGCAGTATTTACATTTAATATTCTAAATGCACAATATTACTCATATACAAATATAAAAAATTTACCTAAAAATGAATATTTTACTTACAAAGGAATATCTTCAAAAAAAGATAAAGCAATAATTATATACACAGAAACTTCTATTGATAAAAACTACTGGAATATAAAAGAAACATACATTAGAGGAAATGTAACAAATAAATTAAAAGACCCTTTTAAACTAAAAGAAAGTTTCTTAACTAATGTAAGAAAATCAGAAACATACTCCACAATAGATTTAAAAAATATGCGTACAGTATATGCCAAAAACATAGATTATTATGAGTTTGGAAATACTGAATATACATTTGATATAAGAAATAAAATAAATTATACAAACAATTCCGGAAGTTTAGCAATATTTTCTATGTATGGAATATATCAAATTGCAAGGGCTTATCCAATAGGTTCTACAAATCAAATGAGTATTATCATGCCTACATCAAGCCCAGACAGTAAAATTAGAGCATATGTTGTATATAATGGAATAAAAAAAATAGACGTTAATAATAATCAAAAAAATGCTTATGAGATGGAGGTAAAAATTGAAGGCATACCTTTTTCTATATTCCTTCCAAAAATGGGAGCATATATAGAAGAAAATGATGATTCAAGAAAAATAATAAAATATAATTCTATTACTGGAATGTTTGATAATATAGATATATATTTAACTGATTATAAATCTAAATAAAAATTACGGAGATAAAAACTAATGAGTGAATTAAAAGTAAGCTGTATTAACACTAATATGTATGGAATGAACTCTTATATAGTTTCTGTAGAAGATGAAGCTATTATAATAGATATTGCAAAATTATCATTTGGATATGATGATTATAAAAAGCTTTTAGACGGTAAAAAACTTGTTAATGTATTATTTACACATGGGCACTTTGACCATATGTCTGGTGCTGATGATATAAGAGCTATTTATAAAGATACAAAGCATGGTGTACATAAAGATGATTATGACTTCTTTCAAGATGCTGATTTAAATGCAAGCGGATATTTTGGAAGCGGAATTAAATGCCAAAGTCCAGAAATAAAGTTTAATGATGGGGATACTTTCAAATTAAAAGACAAAGAGTTTAAGGTAATACATACTCCGGGGCACACAAGAGGAGGAGTTTGCTATTATACAGAAGGTCATTTATTTTGCGGAGATACTATATTTGCATATGGAATAGGAAGATACGATTTAGCTACAGGAAATTATGCAGAACTTGAAAACAGCATAACAAATATTATATACAAACTTCCAGATGATACGTTACTTTACCCAGGTCATGATGCTTACGGCTTTAAATTATCGCAAAGAAAGAAGATGGGCATAATGTGATTTAATAATAGCTGCAGTATATTTAAATCCTTATGGAATTAACAGAGTTTCAAATAATTACGCTTTAAAAAATAGCGATAATTATGCATTAGAAATAGAAATATTTTAATATTTTTCTAAAATTAATATAAAAAAATGCTTGACAAAACATAAAAATATCTTAAACTCGCGGTATTATGAATATTATGTTTAGTTTAGAAAATATAAACCGCACCGCACCGCACCGCACCGCACCGCACCGCACCGCACCGCACCGCACCGCACCAATTTAAACTTTTTATTTAAAATATTTTTTAAGGGCATTTATAATCTTTTTAACTGCCTGTCTTTGCTATTGCAGAAATTATTATACATTAAAAAACTATCAGAATTATTTAATAACTTTATATATTTAAATTTCTTTTATAAAACAATTAAATCAATTGCAAAACTTTCAATATTTTTCAAAAATTTAATAATAAAAATTTATTTTAAGGAGAGTTCATTATGAACAAAAAAATCTTATCAATCATTTTTAGTTTATTTTTAGTAGGTGTATTTAGTGTAAGCTGTAGCAGTAAAGAAGATCCAAAAGGCATAGAGCAGTATAATGGAAATATTTATGCTTCAGAAAATAAAGGTAATATATTACCCGATTATTTGTGGTTATCAGTAAAAGATAATAAAGTAGCATCTTATTTTAAAGAAGATAATACTACTATACCAGAACAAGAATTTAATGATAGTACAAGATATATTGATGTGGAAGGTTCTGGCAGTAAATATACTTGTAAAGGTTTTGGTGAGGAGTTTAGAGAATTTACATTAGAATTTTCAGAAGATGGTTCTGCTGTTACTGCTCATGTTGTTTTACTTGGGCAAGATGGTTCAGTAACTGCTGATGAATTATTTAAATGTGTTAAAAAAAATTAAAGTTGATTAACAAAAAAGACTTTGCTTGGAATTCTTAAAAAATTTCAGGTGGAGCTTTTATTTTGGCAAAGTATAAAAATTATTGTGGTTTTAGTTTAACTTTAATATATAATTATCATAAAAATAAAGGAGTTTGTTATGTCTCAAAATTTTTACTGCGAATACTGCGGAGCTAAATATTCTTCAATAGCTTCGCTAACTAATAATTTTTGTAGTAAGCATCCAAATGGCAGAGGTAAGCATGCACCTGCTTTATAATTGGGGTTAAATTTAAGCACTTGATAAGTTTGTTTTATCAGGTGCTTATAAATATATTTAATTTAAGGAGATTATTATGTCTTTTATAAATATAAATGAATTGTTTAATGATAATAATAAAAAAGAAATAGAAATTCCAGATTATCAAAGGGCATATTCTTGGGAAGAAGATCAAATAAAAAGATTTCTTTCAGATATAGAAGAATATATTGGAAATAAAGAAATTGAGTATTATATGGGACATTTTTTATTTGAGAAGCATGATAATTCTGATGTTTACTATATTATAGACGGACAGCAAAGACTTACTACTATAGTAATATTTATGGCTTCCATTATAAACATTATGAATAAAAATAATATATTGGATAACGATATAAAAGATATTTATGATTCTATAAAAAATAAATTTTCAACAGTTTCATTTGATAACAATAATTTTAGAAAAATAATCGAAAATAATATAAGTAAAAGAGATTTGATTACTTTATCTCAAAAACGAATGCATAATGCATATAAAATTTTCACTAATGAATTAAAAAATAAAAAAGATAAACTTAAAGATATGTTTGATATTATTATGAAATCCCGCTGCAGCGAGTATGTCGTAAGCACAAAATCCCAAGCGGTGCAAATGTTTATATATGAAAATGACAGAGGTAAAAATCCTACAAATTTGGATATACTCAAATCTTTATTTATACACGCCATATATATTAATTCAAACAACAAAGAAGAAATGATAAAAGATATTGATTCAAAATTTGAGGAAATTTTTAAAAGTATTTCAAAGATAGAGGATATTTTAAGCGAGAATAATTTTTTAGAAATAGCCGTAAAAACATTTTTCAGCGATTTGAGAGAAAGAGGCATAGAACATATAAGAAAATATTTAAATTCCAAAAATGATGAAGAAGTTCCTAAAAAAATTAAAGATTATGGATATGATTTCAATACAAAAATAGACTTTATAAATGATTTTGTAAATACATTGGTTAAAAATGGAGAATATTTAGTAAAATTTGTAAATGAAGATAAAAAATATTTTTATATACATTCTATAATATCATTAGGCATTAATGTTGATATATATCCTTTAATAATATTTCCGTATAAAAACAATGTAGATGAAAAGACAAAAAAAGATTTTATAGAAATGATAGAAAATATATTAATAAGAAGCAGAGTTATAAATACTAGAAAAAAAATATCTTCCGAATTAAGATGGAAATACTACTATAGATTGGTTGATGATAATGATGATTATAATATAAATGATTTTGTAAATGATATGTTAAAAGCATTTGAAGATGAATATTTTGCTTGGAGCAACAAGAGATATGAAGAATATCTTAATTATGAAATATCTAATCATACTATAAAATTTATATTATGGAAATATGAAAATTATTTATTGGGAAAAGAATTAAGATACGATGATGATAAAAAAATGCATAATATTAGTATAGAGCATATAGCACCCATTGAGCATCCGAATAAAAAAGATCATGGATTTGGTAGATATGACGGTAAATTTAAAAATTTAATAAATAGTTTGGGAAATTGTCTGCTTTTAGATAAAGATATTAATAATGCATTGAAAAATTCAATTTTTTGCAAAAAACTAAAAGGTTATAATGATCAAGAAGAATTTAAAAAGCTTAAACAGCAGGAAGAAATTATTAATAAATATCTCAATAAAAAAACGGTAACTATTAAATCTAATTGGGATAAAAATGCCATAGAAATCAGAAAAGCTAAAATAATTAATACAATGAAAAATATATACATAAAATAATTATTGTATATTTTTAAACGATATTTTGTTAAATTTTATATAAATTATACTTGTATTAGCTTATTGATAATTCTGTCAAACAAATCACAAAAAACGGCAAATATGCTTTTAAAATTAATATTGTGCTATATACCTTTATAGCTACTTAAACTGTATATTATAATTTATTTAAAATTTTTATAAAAAAGTTTGCATTTTTTTTATATATAACTAGGCTTGTCAATATTATCAATATTAAATTAAAATTTTGCAGCAATTAATATTTTTAAGAACAGAATAAAAATGTTATAGCACTATTTCTATTATATTCATTTAATAGGTTGGTGCTACCGTTCGTTTCAAAAGAACTGTGGGGCTAGTAGCCGCAAATAATTAAAATAAAAACTTATATGACAAAATATAGTTGTTTTTTATAAAGATATACTAAAAATTTTCAAATTTATCAAAAATTAGTTTTTTGTTTTAATTATTTAAGGGGTCTAGCCCCCTTATCCCCCACTTCTTTTGGCGACCGAAGGAAGTGCCTGAGGCGTGGCACAAAGAACCAAAAAGACTGCAATTTTATATACTAAAATTATACTGAAAATTATATAACTAATTTTATTAAATACTTCTGAAATAAGTCTAATAAAAAGCCCGCCCTAATAAATATTAAGACAGGCTTTTATTAATATATTATTGCACTTTCATTAATGTTCCTTCATAAGTAGCTGAAGCTGTCCTTGCTGTAGTTCCTGTTGCAAAATGTTCTATTAATTTTAATTGTTTATTTTTACTTAATTTACTTTGTATCATACTTAAATTTTAACAAATTTAAGTTATCTAGGACAGTCCCAAAATTAATATTTATTCTTTGATAATTGTCTTATTTTTTCGTGATAAAAATAATTTATTATTATAGGTTTTCCAGTAGGATTTTTTAAAAATGGTTCTTCATCTATAACATACATAAATCCATTTTTATCTGCATACTCTTGTACTTTTTTATCTAATCTTTCCCAATAAGACATATCTTTTTTAGTATAAATCTTATTATACAAATCATTTAATTCAGGGTGTTTTTCATTTATATAATTTATTATAGTAGGCTTAAATGTGCCTCTTAAATTCAAGTTTTCAAGCCATATATAGTCGCAAAAGTCTTTTATTTCTTCTATTATAGTAAATACATCAGTAATACAAGGAAAAATTGGAGATATAAAGCAAGTTGTTCTTATTCCTTCATCGTGAACTTGTTTCATTGCTTCAATTCTTGATTTTATTGTTGGTGCTGAATCCATATCTTTCTTAAATTTTTCATCTAATGTATTTATTGACCAAGCAACCAATGGATTAGGATATGTTTTTATCAAGTCAATATCTCTTGTAACTAAATTAGATTTTGTTGTTATAATTAAATTTATTCCACTTCCTTGCATTTCTTCTAAAAATGCTCTTGTTCTTTTATATTTTGCTTCAAAATAATTATATCCATCTGTTACAGATCCTACTATCATTGTTTTACCTTTATATTTTTCAGGATTTTTTATTTTATCCCACATCTTAACATCTAAAAACATTCCCCAATCTTGTGTATGTCCTGTAAATCTTTTCATAAATGTAGCATAACAATATTCACATCCAAAAGGACAACCAACATAAGGATTTATTGAATAACCTGCTATTGGCAAGTTTGATTTTGTAAGAATTGTATCAACTTTCTTTTCTTTAATTACAATTTTTTTTAAATTTATCATTTTATTCCTACAAATTCTTTAGGAAATTCTTGCACAAACTCATCTTCATTTAAAATTCCTAATAAATCCTCTTTCATAAATATAGGTATATTCTTCTCTTTTGCTTGATTGTAAATGTTAAATACCCATTCTCTTTTTGATGATATTTTTCTTTTTCTATTACCTGTTTCAGTACCTATTACAATCCAAGAAATATTACTTAAATCTAATTTTCCTACATCATCAAACATAGGCTCAAAAGTAATATGGTAATGCTTTGCTTTGATATTATTTCTTAAATAATCAATTCTTGTCTTTTCTTTTGAAGAAGTAACTGTTACACCAAACCAACCATTATCAGGAGTTTCTTTTAAGTTAATATTTTCAGGTCTTTTAGTTAAAAAAATGTATTGCGTGTTTTCATTTTCTTTCATTTTAGAAAAAACTTTATCTTTCCATTCTTCATTCCAACCTGATAAATCACTTTGCCCAGTTAGTAAATATGCCGAATGCCTTTTATTATCAAGCATTTTCAATTTATTTTCAAAAAATATAGGTTTATTAAAATCATCAATAGTATGAAATCTATTGTTATTCATTCTTGCATAGCAATAAGAACAGCCTATACTACATCCAATTACTATATTTATATTTTTTATAGTATCTTTAATACATTGCAATTTTCTTTCTCCTTAAATTTATTATAATTTTAGGGGATGACCCAGATAACTAAAAAAGCTTATTTTTTGCTAAATTATATATAATTTCCAACTGTTTTTCAACTTTGACGAAGTCCACACCGTGTGCTACGGGAAAAGTTGAATAAAATAAAAACTTATATGACAAAATATAGTTATTTAAGTATAAATAAATGCAATAAAAAAGCATGTACATAAAAATACATGCTTTTGTTTTCTATGAAAATAATTATTAATTTTCTCTTCTTTTCTTCTTTCTCAAAACTATTATAGCTACACATAAAGCTACAACTACAAGCAAAGATATAGGAACAACCCAACCGCCGTAAGTTGAATCATCTGATAATATCTCATTCCAAAGCTCTTCCATAAGCAAGTTTGTTTCATCTGGTAATGTTATATAAACTTCGCAATTGTCAAGAACCTCAGCAGGCGGATATATTAAAGGATTATTTTTTACCTCATCGCTCATAATATTTATAGCAGCATTATTAGGAGAACCATAATTTATATATTCTATATTAGCTAAAGCAACTTCTGCCTCACATAAGAAATTTATATAAAGTTCAGCAGCCTCAACATTCTGAGCATTTGAAGGTATACATATAGCATCTACAAATAAATTAGCTCCCTTCTCTGGTATAACAAATTTTAAATCAGGATTATTGTCTATCATAGAAAGAGAATCTCCAGCATAATAAACACCAAGTGCAGCCTCACCTGCCTCCATTTTATCATATATTTCGTCCATTACATAAGCCTGAACTAAAGGTTTTTGCTCTTTTAATATTCTTGCAGTCTCTCTTAATTCCATTTCATTAGTAGTGTTTAATGAATAGTTTAAATAAGCCTGTGCTACTCCAAAAGCATCTCTTGGATTATAATACATAAGTATTTGACCTTTATATTTATCATTAAAAAGTATATTCCAATCTACTATATCTTCTGTTACTTTTTTTGTATTATATATTATTCCATTTACCCCCCAAGTATATGCTATAGAATATTCACCTGTTGGGTCATAGAGTTGTTTATAAAATCTGCTGTCTATATTTTTAGCAGCTGGTATGTTATTGAAATTTATCTTTTGTATAAGATTTTCTTTTATCAATTTTGCTATCATATAATCTGAAGGTATTATTATATCATAAGCAATGCCGCCAACTTTTAATTTTACATAAAGCTCTTCATTTGAAGCAAAAGTTGAATAATTTACTTTTATACCTGTAAGCTCTTCAAACTCTTTGTTAATATCCATAGATTCATCAGAACCATCAGATATATACTCACCCCAGTTGTATACGTTTAAAGACATATTCTTATCTTTAAACTTCTGATAGTAGTTTAAATCGAGCTTGCTAGTATCAAGTGTTTGTCCATTCAATGAATAAAAACACATAGAAACTAATGCAAAACTAAAAAATAATTTTTTCATTTTTTGTTATTCTCCTTTTAACTATTAATTATTTTTATTAAATTTTCTTTTGAGCTGTGTTAAATATTTTTCTTTTTTTATCTCTTTAATATTAATAACTACTAAAGTGATAAGCACTATAGTAAATATTACAGTAGATATAGCATTAATTTCCGGACTTACTCTTTTTCTAGTCATAGAATAAATTGTTATAGGAAGAGTTTGCGAAGTGATTCCGGAAGTAAAATAACTAACAACAAAATCATCTAAAGAATAAGTGAGAGCCATTAAAAAACCAGCTATAATACCAGGAAATATATCAGGAATTACAACCTTCCAAAAAGCCAAAGTAGGAGTACAACCCAAATCTAATGCAGCTTCATACAAACTGCTGTCTTGCTGTCTTAATTTTGGAAGAACATTTAATATTACATAAGGTATATTAAAAGTAATATGAGCAAGTATCAAAGTTGTAAAACCAAATTTCAATTTCATTATTACAAATAAAAGCATTAATGAAACACCAGTTACTATTTCAGGGTTAATTATAGATATATATGTAACGCCCATAATAGCACTTTTCATTTTTTTGTTGAAAGAGCTTATTCCAATAGCAGCCATAGTTCCTATAATTGTAGCAAGTACAGATGAAACAGCAGCTACTATAATTGTGTTTAAAAAAGAAGTTAATATCAAATTATTTGAAAAAAGTCTTTCATACCATTCAAAAGTAAATCCTGTAAAAACTCCGCGTCCTCTTGCTTTGTTGAAAGAGAAAAATATTAATATAGCTATAGGAGCATATAAAAACAAAAATATAAAAGCAATATATGTTCTAGAGAGTATTTTTTTTATCATAATAGCATACCCTCCACATCGTCATCATCATCAATCTGCTGCATAAGAAGTATAGCACATAATGAAATTACAATTAAAACTAAACTAATAGCAGAACCCAAATTAGGATTATAAGACATTCCTAAAAATTGCATCTCTATCAAATCACCTATAAGTATGTTTGAGCCTCCACCAAGCATACGAGAAATTACAAATGTACTAACAGCCGCCACAAATACCATAGTAACGCCAGAAGCCATACCAGGTAAACTTAAAGGAAAAACAACTTTTGTAAATACATTAAAAGAATTAGCACCCAAATCTTGAGAAGCCTCTATTAAACTTTTATGTATCTTTGTCATTACAGAATATAGAGGAAGTATCATAAAAGGCAAATAGTTATATATCATTCCTATAAGCACAGCCCATTGAGTGTTTATAAGTTTTACAGGTGAAAGCCCGAAAAAAATCAAAGCCTTATTAATTAAACCATTTTGCTCTAATATAGTCATCCAAGCATATGTTCTTAATAAAAAGTTCATCCACATAGGAAGCATTACAAGCATTATTAAAGCATGCTGAACTGTTTTGTTTTGTCTTGATATATAATAAGATAATGGATAAGCAAGTATTAAGCACACCAAAGTAGAGACAAAAGCAAGCATAACAGAACGCATTATAACAGGGGCAAATGTAGAAACATCTGCGAAATTTTTTATAGTAAAATCCCCCCTTTGATTAGTAAAAGCAAAATATATAACCAAAACTAAAGGCACCAATATAAAAACTAAAGTCCAAATAAGATAAGGTATAGCAGGTATTTTTGTTTTCATAAAAGTACCTCCTCTTCCTCTCTTTTCATTATATGAATATTTTCTTTAGCTACATCAATACCAATCTCAGTACCAGCTTCCCATTTTTCTGTAGAATGTATAATCCATTTATAACCATGAGCATCGAGTATCATCTCATAATGAACACCTTTAAATATAGCAGACTCAACAAGTCCAGATATATTAGCATTATCAGCAGGCACTACTATTATATCTTCCGGACGAATAACAACATCAACTTTCTCTAACTTTTCAAACCCTTTATCAACACAATTAAATACATAACCAGCAAACTCAACCAAATAATCTTCATGCATAATTCCGTCTATAATATTGCTCTCTCCAATAAAATCTGCTATGAATGCATTTTTTGGCTCATTGTATATATCCTGAGGAGTGCCAATTTGAAGTATCTCTCCGTCTTTCATAACTGCCACTGTATCGCTCATAGTTAAAGCTTCTTCTTGGTCATGAGTAACATATACAAAAGTAATTTCTAATGACTGCTGAATTTTTTTAAGCTCTATTTGCATCTCTTTTCTAAGTTTTAAATCCAATGCCCCTAAAGGTTCATCAAGAAGCAAAACTCTAGGCTTGTTTATTAAAGCCCTTGCAATAGCTACCCTCTGCTGCTGACCGCCTGATAAATTATTAATATTTCTATTTCCATAATTTTCTAAGTTCACCATCTTGAGCATTTGATGAACTCTATCTTTAATCTCTGCTTTAGGAACCTTTTTGAGATTAAGACCAAAAGCAATGTTTTCAAACACATTAAGATGCGGAAACAAAGCATATCTTTGAAAAACAGTATTTACTTCCCTTTTGTAGGGCTGAGTATTATTTATCACCTTACCGTCAAACAATACCTCTCCAGAATCTGGCTTAACAAAACCTGCTATAGTTCTAAGTATGGTTGTTTTACCGCAGCCTGAAGGTCCTAATAGAGTGAGAAACTCTTTATCTTTTATGTCTAAATTGAGATTTTCAAGTATGGTATTTTCACCATAAGATACATTGATATTTTTTAAAGATACGATAATATTATCGCCCATCACACGGCCCCCTATGCGTATATTTACAATAGCCTCCGTAAAATTACGTATATACATGTTAACGTATAAAACGCAGTTTACTCGTCGCTTACCCGCATAGGGTTTTTTTCGTTCTAGCTAATTATACTAATAATAAGCCTTTCTTAGTCAACAGATACACCTGCAAAGAATATCCATTACTCGAGCTATTGCATTATTTTTTTAATGAAACTCAATATAATACAAATAAAAATAATGTCAATACTATAAATAAAATTTTATTTAAGTTTTTTAATTCTAATTAAATATTTTTATAAATATTATTAATATATCAAAAAAACTTCTATAATAAAAAATTATATAAAATTAAATATGAAATCTTAATATACAAAATTTGCAATACTATTATAAATTATATATAATCCAATATAGATAGATTTTTAGTTCTATAACAAATTAACATCAAGGAAGTTCATTCTATGAAAAATATCAAAAAAATATCTATTGTTTTAATATCTTTATTATTTGTATTATCTTCATGCGAAACATTACAAAATACAGCAAAAGAAATTACAAGAGAATATATAGAAGAAAATAAACCAGAGATAAAAGTAAAAAAAGCTTCTATTTCTAGTATAACTTTTAAAGATATAACTTTAGATGTGCTTCTAAATATAAAAAATAATTTTCCTTTTGAACTTCCATTAGAAAGAATATATGTAGAATTAATTAATACAGACAATAAAGTTTTTGCAACAGCAAATACTGTTCAAACTCTAAAAATAGCTTCTAAGCAATCAGAAGATGTTAATATGGAGTTTAATGCTAAATATATTGATGTATTTACTACAGCATTTGGAAGTATAAAAAATAAAAACTTCAAATGCTCTGCTAAAATTACTTTAACTTTTACAATACAAAACATGAAATTCCAAATACCTTATACTAAAGAATTAACTTTTATAGAATAAATAATTTTTAATTTAATTTTTTATCTATTGTGTGATATTTGAGTTTTTCTGCCATTTATTAGATTTATAATAATATAAACTAAATAAAGTATTTATTATATAGCAAATACCCATAGATGCCCATATACCAACAAGTGCAAACTTCTCTGATAATGCATAAGCTAATATGGTTCTTAAAATAAGCGTAGTAGAAGTGCTAAAAATCATTATTACTATAGTTTTGCCAGCTCCATTAATTACACCATTACATACAAACATAATAGAATAAAATATAAATATAGGCATTATAGTATAAATATAGCTTTTAGAATATTCAAAAACTTCCAAATCTTTTGTAAACATGTTGATTAATAAATGAGGATTAACTATAGAAAATATGCTCATCACAGAAGAGATAATAATGCCAATAACAATACCATTTTTAAAAATTTCTTTTACCCTATCAAATTTATTAGCTCCAATATTTTGTGCAGACATTGTCATAACAGCATTTCCCAAAGCTCCTATAGGCATAATAAATAAAGATTCTACCCTATTTACTATAGCAACGGTAGCACTTGCAGCATCTCCAAAACTACTTATAAGCCTTGTTATTATAAGCCAGCCGAAAGCTACTATAAATTGATTCGATGAAATTGGAATTGCTAATTTCATTATCTTTTTAGTAATATTAATATCAAATGTAAATATAAAAGGATTAATTTTTATAAAGCTATTTTTTATTTTTAAATATGATGTACTTATTAACACAGAAATACATTGAGATATTACAGTAGCAATAGCAGCACCCTTAAGTCCCATTGCAGGTATTATAAAAAATCCTTTTATTAGTATTGGATCTAATATAATATTAACAATAGAAGATACTATCAAAAATATTAAAGGTCTCACACTATCGCCAACAGCTCTAAGTATAGAAGATATAAAAAAATAAGAATAAGCAAACGGCAAGCCTATTATAGTTATTCTCAAATAAATAACAGCCATATCTAAAGCATCTTTTGGGGTGTTCATTATTATTAATATTTTTTTAGCAAATATAAACATTAATGACCCAACAGTAAAAAGTATAATAACTCCCAAAGTGGTAGATACCTTTATTACATGGCTAACCGTGTTATAATCTTTAGCACCATAATATTGAGATACTATAACCCCATTAGCCATATTTACACCAAAAGCAAAAGAGCCCATCATAAGCGTTATTGGAAAACTAACAGCAACAGCAGAAAGCCCAAGAGGTCCTATAATATTGCCTATCCATATGCTATCTACTATATTATAAACAACATTCAATGTATTCGATAACAATATTGGCACCAAAAGCGTGATGAGTGTAGAAGAGACTTTTGATTCTGTGAGATCCTTGCCTATATGATTTGACATATAATTATTATAACCTTCAAAATTAATTAATATCTATTAAAAGTACCGCTATATATTTTATCATTCATAATATTTCTTTTCTCGACCAGCCTAACATTAGCTATATAAATACTTTCATTATAACTGCTCTTTACAAACTCTATTGTTAAATAATAAGTAACACTATCTCCCCTATCATACATATATTTGCTTGCTTCATAAACATCATTCCCAGAAACAGTTTTATGTACAATATCATATTTATAAAAATCTATAGTAATATTATACTGGTCTTTAAATTGCATAGTACCGTCAGAAGCAATTCTTATAATAGAGTTACCATGTATATTATCTGTTCCATATAAATATCCAGACCAAGCTCCTGTATATGTTCTTCCTGTTGTAAAAATAGAAGAAGTGTTTAAATTAATAATACAAGAAGATAAAACTATGCTTAAAAATATTATGAGTAGTATAATTTTTTTATTCATAATTTAATTACCATTTTTAAAACATTATTTTAAAGATAATATATCATAAAAATATAAAGTCAAATATCAAATTTGCACTATAAAAATAATATATATTTTAAAAATTACACATATTATTGCACAGGCGCCAAACATATTGCAGTTAGGAATTCCTTAATTTCTTAAAGTATAGCATAGGCGTATCATAATTTAAAGCAGAATGTATTCGTTTGTGATTGAAAAAATTATTATATTTTCTTAATTTCAGATTTGCTTTCTCTAAAGTTAATTCTTGTGTACAAAAATCATAAAACTCTTTTTGG
>OARM01000037.1_pt1 | contig 103973 bp, 92 predicted proteins | sample 1475591 | NCBI WGS metagenome assembly OARM01 (sample SAMEA3360676, study PRJEB22359) | human gut metagenome | biome: ENVO:urban biome; feature: ENVO:human-associated habitat; material: ENVO:feces | place: Bangladesh | collected 2011
AAGAATTCTATGACTTTTGTACACAAGAATTAACTTTAGAGAAAGCAAATAAAAAGCTACAAAAATATAATCATTTTTGGAATTAGGCGAATGCCCGCAGATGCGTAAACGAATACACTCTGCTTTAAATTATGATACACCTATGCTATACTTTAAGAAATTAAGGAATTCCTAACTGCAATATGTCTGGCTCCTGTGCAATCTAAACTCAATATAAATTAATATTAATTTTGCAATTAATTAATTTTCATTGTACTATTTAACTAATTAATATTTAGGATTAATGTTATGAAACCGATATCAAAAGAAACAATTAAGTTTTTATTGGAATTGCAGCAAAATGAAATTACAGAACATGCAATATATTTAAACCTTGCTAAATTTGTAAAAAAAGAAGATGATAAACAAATACTTATCAATATTGGGGGAGAAGAATTTACTCATGCTAAAATATTAGAAAAATATACTAATAAAAAACTAAGACCTCAAAAGTTTAAAGTTTTTAAATATTTTATTTTAAGTTTTATATTTGGCTATACATTTGTTATTAAGATAATGGAGTCTGGAGAGAAGAGTGCTGAATATATATATTCTAAGATAGTAGATGAAGTGCCTGATGCTAAGACTATTGCTTTTGAAGAGTATGAGCATGAAAACAAATTAATATCTATTTTAGATGAGGATAGGCTTAAGTATGTTGGCTCTATGGTTTTGGGGTTGAGTGATGCTTTAGTGGAAATTAGCGGAACTTTGGCTGGGCTTACATTTGCTTTGCAAGACAATAGGTTGGTGGCTTTATCTGGAATAATTACTGGAATATCTGCTACACTTTCTATGGCTTCTTCCGAGTATTTATCTGCTAAGGCTGAAGGAAGTAAAAATGCTTTTAAGTCTTGTTCTTATACGGGCATAATGTATTTGATTACTGTAAGTCTTTTAATAATGCCTTATTTGATTTTTAGTGTTTCTGTATATGCACTTATTACTATGCTTATAATTGTTATTGCTATAATATTTTGTTTTACTTTTTATATTGCTGTGGCTAAGAGTATTTCTTTTAGAGAGAGATTTTTTGAAATGGCAGGAGTAAGCTTAACAGTTGCTGGAATAAGTTTTTTGGTTGGAATACTTGTAAAACAGTTTTTGGGTATTGATATTTAATTAATACTTAAATTTATATTTAAAGGAATTATATGAAAAGAGAATATAAATATAATATTGAGCATAATGATTTTATTGATTTTCAGCTTCATTATTTGAAAACTAATCCTGAGCTTCAAAGTTCATTAAAAAAGAATCTTATTATTATTATTGCTGTTTATATTATTGTACTTATTGGAATGTTTATATATTTTAAAAGCAGTTTATTTATGCTTTTAATAGTTGCTTTGATAATGATAGCAGTATCTGTTCTACAAATAATTAGTTATAAAAAGAGAGTTCAAAAAAATATTATAAAAAAAGTTTTGTCTTATATAAAAACTGGAAAGCTTGATGATATATTTGGTGAGAAAATTTTAACTGTTTATGATGAGAAGATTGTTTTTAATGAAACTAAGGGGATAACAAACTTTAATAAATCTGATATAAAAAAAATAGAGCAGAGTAAATTATGTGTTTTTATATATACTGATGAGATGTCTGCTATAATAGTGCCTAAAAAAAATCTAACTAAAGAGGATATTGATTTTATTATCTCTTATAAAAAAGTATAATAATTTTTTGTTATGTATTTATTGACTTTTGTGTTTTAAATGTTAGAATAATCTAACTTTTGAAAAAAGGAGTCTTATTTATGAATACATTTATAAATATAAATGAAAGTGTTTATAGTATATGCAAAAATAATAGCAAAATAAGAGATATACTTTATGATTTAGGTTTTAAGTCTATAAAAAATCAAGTAATGTTTAATACTATTGCTAAGAAAATAACTATTAAAAAGGCATTAGAAATAAAAAATATTAGCGAGGTGGAGTTAATAAAAAAATTTAAAGAGAATGGTTTTTATATTTCCAATAATAACAGAAACTCTATTTTAAAAGAAATTATAGTTAGACTTCATAATAATGAAAATATAGATAATATAAAAAAAGAATTTGATTCTAAATTAACAAAAGTATCTGCTGTTGAAATACATAATGCTATGCATGAACTTATAAAAGAAGGAATGGATATCGATGAGGCTAAAGAGTATTTTTATATTAGGAGCTTAATTTTAAAAGATGCTATAAGTAATGATGTAGATATAGATGAAGATTATATAATATACTTCAAAAATACAAACAGAGAGATAGAGAAATTATTAAAAGATATATTAGAAAATAAAAACAGATATATTTTTGACAAACTTTATGATAAAGTAAAAAAACATTATATAAAAAAAGAGACTTTATTTTTTCTAGAATTAAAAAAACACAATAATGATGAGCCTTCAAAGGTAATGTCTAAAGTAGATAAAGATATTATAGAGTATATGGATTATATAAAAAATAATAATCTTGATGATAATACTTTTTTTATAGAGATGCATAAACTTTGCGGTAATATAAACGATATGATTTTTAAAGAAGAGAATATATTAATTCCTCTAGCTATATCTGTACTTTCTGAAGATGAACTAAAATATATAAAAGAGAACTATATTAAATAAATTGTCATAATTTAATATTTATATATAATGATAGTTAATATCGTATTATTAACTATCATTTTTTTGTTTAAAATTTTTCATTATAATGTTATAGTATATGTAACTATACTTTTATGAACATTATAGGTGTAATATGTTTAATTTATTTAATAAAGACGATGAAGTAATAAAATCAAAAGATGGTGTATTTGATAAATATCATCATATTATAGCTTGGATACCATTTGTAGCCAGTGTATTTTATTGTACATCGCCATTAGATATAGTGTCTGATATACTTCCTTTATCTGGCAGATTAGATGAAGGTTTTTTATTAACAACAACTATATTATATGGCATTCAAAATGGAGTTTTTTATTTTTATCCTAAAATTAGAAGAGTTATAAAAATAATAAAATATATTGTAATCATCATTGGTATAATATTTATAGTTGGGTTATTTGGTCATTTAATGATTAGTTCTTAATAAAGATATTAAAGCTGTTTTATTTTTTCAAGCATATCTTTTGATTTTACATTGCCTGTTTTTTTATATAATTCATATAAAAGAGCATATATTTTTTTATTGTTATCACCATACTCTAAACATTTTTCAAATACTTCTATTGATTTGTTATAATCATTTATTTCTTTATAGCATAGACCAAGATAATATAAACTCTCTTCATCATATTTGTTAAGCTCTAAAGCTCTATTAAAAGAATCAATTGCTTCATCAATTCTATTTGTATTAAATAAAGCAATGCCTAAATAACGCCAATTAATATATTCTCTTGGAGCTATCATAAAAGACTTGTTTAACACCTCTATAGCTTCATTAAACATTTTTAATTCTATATAACAGTTTCCAAGATAATTTAGGCTTATATAATCATTATTTTCTAATTCGTATGCTTTTGTTAAATAAAAAATTGCTTCTTTAAAATTTTCTATTTTTGTATATGATATGCCAATCAAACGCCATATTGTATAATCTTTATCATTTATATTAAGTGCTGTTTTTAACACTTCTATAGCTTCATTATATTTTTGCAATTGCGTATAAAATATTGCAAAGTCTACTCTCACTTTATGGTTATTAGGTTCTAATTTGCAAATGGTTTTATATTGTTCTACTTTGTTATTAATTTTTGTTTCTAAGCTTTCATTCATAAAGGTGGTTCTTACCTTATAGTTTTTTTGATTTTTGTATTATATAGTATATAATGTTTGAAGTAAATATATTATGAGCAATAATAAAATGGATAAATATTATATAAGAGAAAAGATTTACAGCGATAAAAACTTAGATAAAAAAATAAAAGAAGAAGTTGAAAATTATTTGGATAATAGCGTTTTAAAATTATATAGTTCTTCTTGTGCTAGTGAATATAGCTATAATAATAATTTTGAAGTTGTTACTACAGAGATATTTGAAGAGGGTTATATTTTATCTGATATTCATATAGAAGTTGATATGATTGTTTATGATTATATTTCTAATAATGATGATTATAAAAAAGAGAGAAAAGTTTTAATTAATAACAAATATTTTATAGGTTTTAACATTAGGTTTAGCTTGAATAGTGATAATACTATAGAAAATGTGATAGTTAGATATTTTAATATATACGCTATAAGCAAGAATGAATGATAATTTTTTAAAATCAATATCCATTATCTCTTATGGCAAAACCTAAAGATAGCCCTATAGAGAATCCAGAAATTTCTAATTTATCAAGTACTTTGTATCCCATATAGTTCATAAAATAATTATTTATATAATCAGTATTGTATTTAAAAGCAAAATTATAGTTAAAGTAAATTCCTGCCAAAAAAGATACATTTTTAGTTAGATGATAATATAAATTAATATCAAGTTTTATATATGGTATAACAACGCTTTTAAATACATTTTTTATATCATTATAATTATATTCATCTTTACCTGTTAAAAAAGACTCATCAGTAGAAGCTAATTGGCTTATAACATTTCCAGAAAAAGGAGTTTTTACACCGCCTCCTATACCTATAGAATAAGATAAATTATAATTAGTGACATTATTAATAATTTTTATTGAAACTCCTGTAGTTAGAGTGTGAAGAAATGTAATCTCGTAAAATCGGCCTATTCCATAAAGATCTATATTATATTCAAGTGGAAGTGTGGAAGCCATATAACCTATAGTTCCTACTACACTTAAACTATTAATATATTTATTATCAAACTTAAAATTATACCCTATTTCAGAAAGAACGCCCGCACTCCAATATACATATTCATATACATCTTTTAAATAATCTTGGCTATTTATACTTTTGTTTAAAATAGACACATTTCCATCATTATGCAAGAATAAAGAAAAATCTATTCCTGCAAAAACATTATTATAAAAAATAAAAATAAGTATAATATATTTAAAATATTTCTTCATAAATAATAACCTTAAGTTAATCATTCAATTCTTTTTATTTGATTGCTTCCTTTTCTTCCAATTGATAAACCAATATTAAGCCCAACACCAATTGATGAATATGAATAGTTTCGATAGTATTCATCATTAAAATAAAGATTTAATGTATCTGTATTAAATTTCATATCCATGCTATATGTAAAATAAAATCCTGCAATCAAAGAAACAAAATCATTAAAGAAATAATATACGTCCATAGTCAATTTTATATAAGGAATAACTCTGCTGTCAAATAAAGTTTTTATATAATTATAATCATATTTTCCATTATTAATTGGAAAAGGAGATTTACCTGTTGGATCTTCAACATTATTTTTTCTAATATCTGCCGAGAAAGGTATTCTTACTCCTCCGCCTATACCAAATGATAATCTATCAAATACATAAAATTTTTGAATTAATCCTAAATGTAAAGTGTGAAATAATACATTATTTGTAATATATTTAGTATTATATCCATAATATGACATAGACATTGGAAATAATTGATATCCTATTTCAGCCATTACACTTATGCTTTTAAAAATACCATTTTTTGTATAGAAATTATATCCTATTTGAGACTGCACTCCTACCTCATAATAATCGCTATCTTTAGAAGTTAATAAAGAATAATAGGTTCCTGCAGATGTTGTTTTTATATCAGAAAAAGTAAAATTGTAACCAAATGGTGCAATCAAATTAAAATCTATTTCAGCGAACATAGTTGATGATAATATATTTAACAAAATAGCTATTATATATATTTTGTTGAAAAAAGTTTTTTTAAGTTTAGTATATTCATGAATAATCATGAAAATCATAATAATATAAAATTACCATAAAGTCAATGTAGTATACAAATTAACTTAAAAAAATGCAGCTTTACAATATAGTATTTTTAATATATCATTTTTAATAATTAAATAAAAAATATAGAGAGAAGTCTTAATTATGAATAATAAATATGATGTTATAGTAGTTGGTGCTGGGCATGCTGGCATAGAGGCGGCACTTTCTTCTGCAAGACTTGGAATGAAAACTTTGATTATATCTATTAATTTGGATACTATAGGTCAAATGTCTTGTAATCCTTCTATAGGAGGAGTTGCTAAGGGTACTATTGTAAAAGAGATTGATGCACTCGGCGGTGAGATGGGCATATTAATAGATAAAACTATGATGCAATTTAGAATGCTAAACAGAAGCAAAGGCAAAGCAGTATGGGCTCCGCGTGCACAGGCAGATAAATATGCATACAAAGAAGAAGCTACTAAAACATTGTATAAAGAAAATAATCTCACACTTCATCAGGATATAGTAACAGAGATAGTAGTAGAAAATAATGTAGTTAAAGGTTTAAAAACAGAAAGAGGCAGAGAGTATGAATGCCAAGCAGTTATATTAACAACAGGAACATTTTTAAATGGGCTTATTCATATTGGTAAGTATCAAAAACAGGCAGGAAGAATTGGTGAGCTTCCAGCAATAGGGCTTTCTGATAATTTAAGAAAATTAGGGCTTGAAGTAGGAAGATTAAAAACAGGAACACCTGCGAGAGTGGATTATTATTCTATTAACTTTGATATATTAGAAATGCAAAAAGGCGATGATGAAATAACTCCGTTTTCTTTTTTGGACGACAAAATTGACATAGTGCAAGAGCCTTGCTATATCACTTATACAGATGAAAATATACATAAAATAATTCAAGACAATATTCATTTATCTCCGATGTACAGCGGAGTGATAACAGGAATAGGGCCAAGATATTGCCCAAGCATAGAGGATAAAGTTGTAAGGTTTGCAGATAAGCCTCGTCATCAGCTTCATTTAGAGAGAGAAAGCTATAGAACAAATGAAGTTTATATTAATGGATTTTCTTCAAGTTTGCCTGAAGATGTTCAAATAAAGATGATAAGGTCATTAAGAGGCTTAGAAGAAGTAAAAATATTAAAACCAGCTTATGCGGTAGAATATGATTATGTGAACCCTATAGAATTAAAGCCTACACTTGAAACAAAAAAAATAGAAGGATTATTTTTGGCAGGGCAAATTAACGGCACAAGCGGATATGAAGAGGCTGCTTGTCAGGGTATTATGGCAGGAATAAATGCAAGTTTAAAAATAAAAAAAGAAGCTCCATTTATACTTAAAAGAAGCGATGGATATATCGGCGTTTTAATTGATGATTTAACAACTAAAGGAACTAAAGAGCCTCATAGAATGTTTACTTCCCAAGCAGAACATAGAATGCTCTTAAGACAAGACAATGCTGATGAAAGGCTTACAGAACTTTCTTATAATATAGGGCTTGCAAGTAAAGAAAGACTCGAAAAAGTGAGAGATAAAAAACAAAAAACTCAAATACTTGTGGAATACTTAAATAAACGCACACTCACACAAAAAGAAACAGAAGAGTTAGGTTTTACAAAAGAGGCTAAAGAGTACCGCACAATGAGTTTATCTTCTATAATAAAACGTCCTGAATGCGGTATTGATATGCTTAAACATTTGATAGACGGCGATTATAATAAAAATGTTTTGGAGAATGCCGAGATTGCTATAAAATATGAAGGATATATTGCTAGGTATTTAAACGAAATAAGAGATATAGAAAAATACGAAAAAATGCGTATACCTGAAGATTTTGATTATTCTACTTTAAAGAGTGTCAAGATTGATGCTATTAACAAACTTAAACAATATAAACCGTATAATATTGCTCAGGCTTTGAGAGTTCCTGAGATTGATATGTCTGTTGTTCAGGTTTTAATATTGACTCTTACAAAGAAGTAAAAATATTTTACTTTATTGGTATTGAGGTTGTTATATTTTAATGCTATAATTTTAGAATAATGTGAGGAGGATAAATAATGTTTGGCGGATATTTTGAATATTATTTTGGATATATATGGATATTAATACCCGGTATATTATTGGGTTTATGGGCACAGATGAAAGTAAATGGTGCTTACTCAAAATATAGTAGGGTAGAAAACAAAAGAGGAATAACAGGAGCACAAACAGCAAAATATATATTAGATGCTTATGGCTTAAATATTCCTATAGAGAGAATAAACGGACATTTAACAGACCATTATGACCCAAGTGCTAAAGTTTTAAGACTTTCTAATAATGTTTATAATGGCACAGATGTTGCTGCTTTAGGTATTGCTGCTCATGAGGTAGGTCATGCTATACAACATGATAGAAGCTATGCACCTTTAACTTTAAGAAATAGTTTTTATCCATTATGTGCTATTGGTAATCAATTTGGTCCTATGCTTGTACTTATTGGTATTGTTATTGGAGGAGCTGGAAGCATTTCTCAATATCTTATGATGGGGGGGATTATATTATTTGCTTTTGCTGTATTATTTTCTTTAATAACATTGCCTGTAGAGTTTGATGCTTCTAATAGGGCTATAAAGATTTTGGATAAGGGCGGATTTTTAGATTCTGAAGAGCTTTATGGTGCAAGAAAAGTGCTTAATGCTGCTGCTTTAACTTATGTTGCTGCTGCTGTTACTGCTATACTCAGTTTACTAAGACTTTTGATGCTTGCTAACAGAAGAAGAGATTAAAAATTATAGAATAAGAGATTTATTAAAGAAGGTTGATCATTTTTATGATTAGCCTTTTTATTTATAAAAATATTATGATAAAATCAAACATAAATAAAATTATAAATTGTAATATAAAAGATGTTTTTAATAGAGTATCTGATTTTCAAAATTATCATTGGAGAAATGATATTATAAAAGTTGAAATATTAAGTGATACAAATTTTATTGAATACAGCAAAGAAGGATATAAAACTTTTTTTGAAATAACTTTATTAGAAAATTGTAAAAGTATTAAATTAAATTTAGAAAATGAAAATATAAAAGGGTATTTTATAGGTAATTTTAAATGTATTGATAATGATAAAACATTAATAGACTTTACCGAATATATTGAAGTAAAAAATTTTCTCAAAAAAATAATAATGATGCCCTTTATAAAGCCTTATATTAATAAACAGCAAAATCAATACGTAAATGATTTAATAAATTCATTTAATAAATAAAAATATTTTTAACTTTATTTTAGTATATATCTAAACAATTATATTTTATCAATTTTTTGTTGTTCTTTTTCTCGCCGCTCGCGGTGCGGACTTCGTCAAAAGAACCAAAAAGTGCAAATACTTTAGCTTTATAGTATATATAAAATATACGATAACACTATATATATTTAGCTATACTTCATAAAAATGCAGTTCTTTTGGTTCTTTTATACCAATAAAAGAACTGGGGTGCGGGGCAAAGCCCTGCAAGTATTTAAAATTAAAAATTATAATTTTTCATAAACTTTAAAATTTTTACTATATATCTAAATAATTATATCTTATCATATAAGTTTTTGTTTTATTCAACTTTTTCCCGCCTTACGCACCTAAAGGTTAAGACTTTTAGTCGTATGAACTTACTTAGGTTTATATATATTAGTTAATATAATAATATTTATATTTTTATATTAATTGTGATAGAGCTAATTTAAATAAGTTAAATTTTAAAAGGGCCTAAAAATAAAGCCCTTTATATTTGTTAGTTTAAAAGTTTTATAACATTAGATTAAATTTTTTAAAATCATCATTAACATTTGATATACTAGAGATTCCAAATTTTGAAACTAATATATTAACTACATTAGGTGATAAGAATCCTGGAATTGTTGGTCCTAAATGTATATTTTTTACTCCCAAGTATAATAATGAAAGTAAAACTATAACAGCCTTCTGTTCATACCAAGCTATATTATAAACTATAGGCAAGTCATTAATATCATCTAAACCAAATAAATCTTTAAGTCCCAAAGCAATAACAGCTAATGAGTAAGAGTCATTACATTGTCCTGCATCTAAAACTCTAGGTATACCGTTAATATCGCCTAAATCTAATTTATTGTATCTGTATTTAGCACAGCCTGCAGTTAATATTACAGTGTCTTTAGGAAGTTTTTGAGCGAATTCAGTATAGTATTCTCTCTCTTTATGTCTTCCGTCGCATCCGCCCATTACAATAAATCTTTTTATAGCACCAGATTTTACAGCTTCAGAAATTTTATCTTTAAGTGATAATACCTGATTATGAGCAAATCCTCCAACTATAAAACCGCTTTCTATTTCTTTAGGAGCTTCGCATTTTTTGGCATGCTCTATTATAGGAGTAAAATCTTTATCGCTTTCTTTACCTGTATGGATTTCTATGTGTTTTAAACCTTCAAAACCTGCAGCACCTGTTGTATATACTCTGTCTTTATAGCTTGCAAGAGGAGTTACTATACAGTTTGTAGTCATTAAAATAGGACCGTTAAAACTTTCAAAATCTTTTCTTTGATCCCACCAAGCTCCGCCGTAATTGCCTACAAAATGTTTATATTTTTTTAATTCTGGGTAGTAGTGAGCAGGAAGCATTTCAGAGTGAGTATATACATCTACTCCTGTGCCTTCTGTTTGTTTTAATAATATTTCTATGTCTTTTAAATCATGACCAGATACTAATATTCCAGGATTTTTTCCCACACCTATATTAACTTTTGTCATTTCTGGGTTACCATAAGTAGAAGTATTAGCTTTATCAAGAAGAGCCATTCCGTCAACACCGTTTTTACCTGTTTCAAGTACCAATTCTAAAAGTTCATCAGAATTTATATCATTTCTTAATGTTGCATTTAAAGCTCTTTGTATAAAAGCATCAACTTCTTCATTCTCATAATCAAGTATATTAGCATGTCTCATATAAGCACTTAATCCCTTAACTCCATATATAACAGTTTCTTTAAGGCTTCTTATATCTTCGTCTTTCTCTTCTAATACGCCTACTTTTTTTGATTTAGCGTCCATATCCTCTTTGCTTTTAGGAGTCCATAAAGATTCTTCAAGTATAAGTGATTTATCTTTTACCTGATTTGCTAATTCATTACAAAGTTTTGCAGTGTATTCTATTCTCTTATAAAAAACTTCTTTATCAAAGTTGGCATTTGTTATAGTAGTAAATAAATTGAATGTTACATCATGATTAACTTTTTTATCTACTTTTCCTCCATCTTTTCTTATAGCAGTTGTTATATTAGAAAGCCCTTTAGTTACATGAACTAGTAAATCTTCTAAATATGCTAAATCTGGTTTTTTACCGCATACACCTGATACAGTACAGCCTGTATTATTCATTGTTTCCTGACATTGATAACAAAACATTTTATTGTCCATTTAATCCTCCATTTATTTTTTTTGTTTTGATTTTTTATCATCTGTTTTATTTATCTTGAAATCATCATCTAATAAATAATGATCTTTGATTGTATGGCTTTCCATATAGTTTTTGAATTTTCTGTTTATATCATTAACTAAATCCCCCATTATGCAGTTTGAACAGTATTTACCGCATTTAGAATGAAACAAACAACTTCTCTGCCAATTTTTACCCTCTATAGTTTCGTATATATCCAAAAAAGAAGTATTTTCTTTACCATCAGCAATTTTAAATCCGCCTGCTGGTCCTTTTGATGAACTAATATACCCAGCTTTTACAAGTGCCTGAAGAACTTTAGATAAATGATTGGCTGAAACATCAAATCTTTCTGCTATATCCTTAAGAGATGCCAACTCTTTAATAGATATATACACTGCAGAGTGAATAGCTATAGCTGAGGCTTCTGATATTGGAATCATTTTTTATCCCTATTATAATTACTAATTTAGTATATTGGTACTATAATACCAAATTGATTTTTTGTCAATATATAAAATATTTTAATATTTAAAATATAATTTTTTATTAATACATAAATAACTATTTTATAATTTGCAGTTTCTTGTTTTTTGTAAAGTTATATAGCAACTTTTAAAAATATATTTTGATGTGTGGCAGTATAAAAAGAACAATAAAAAATTGATAAAATATAATTGTTTAGATATATATTATTTCTAAAGAATATAAAATAAATTATTATTGAATAAATTAGAAAATAAATATATACTCAGAAAAATTATTAAATAAAGGTAAAATATAAATGAAAAAAGCTAAGGCTATTTTGCTTCTTTCAGGCGGGCTTGACAGTATGCTTGTGGGAGCTATATTAAAAAGAGAAAATATTGATGTTCTTGCTGTAAGATTCGTTACTGGACTTGAATATCCTGTAATTAAAAATGAACTTATGAATATACATTATGATGACCCTGCTAAAAAGGCTGCTGATTTTCTTAATATTCCAATAAGGTTTATTTCTTTGAAAGATAAATATATTGATATGTTTTTAAATCCAAAATACGGTTATGGAAGTTCTATTAATCCTTGTTTGGACTGCCATATACTTATGCTTAAAACTGCAAAAAAGATAATGGAAGAAGAGGGTTTTGATTTTATTGCTACTGGAGAGGTTAAAGGGCAAAGACCTATGAGCCAAAAATCTCAAGACCTAATTAATTCTATAAGAGAAAGCGGACTTGAGGGAAAACTTTTAAGACCATTATCTGCAAAGCTTCTTCCTATCACAATAGCAGAAAGCAAGGGTCTTATAAACAGAGAAAATCTTTATGATATATATGGACGAAGCAGACAAGTGCAGATGGAGCTTACTAAAGAGTTTGGTATAGATGATTATCCTATTCCTTCTGGAGGGTGCTGTTCTATAGTTGATAAAAGTTACGGAAGAAGATACGAGGAGCTAGTTTCTCACAATGGAAGAGAGATTATTAATATGGAGCTTATGCAGTATTTAGCTATAGGAAGGCATATAAGAATTGATAATAATGCAAAACTCATACTAGGCAGAAATGAAAATGAAAATGATGCATTAGAAAAAAGAGAGAGAAAAAACGCTATTACATTTAGACCAAATTATAATAAGGGTCCTTTTGGATATTTAGAGCTTTATGGTGAAGTTGAGAATATAAAAGAAGCAGTATTAAAATCTGCAAACATAATGGGTTATTTCTCTAAAGAAGATACTGAAACTTTATCTATAACAGTTTCTTATGCTAATAATGAAAAAGAGATAATTGAGATAGATAATAAAAAATCTAAAGAGACACAATTTACACAGATATTATAATATGAATGAGTATAATTCCAAAAAAAGATATTTAGGTGAGTTTTATACGCCTTTGATATTTGCCAAAAAATCTTTAGAGTATATTAATGACGTTATTTCTATAGATGAATTAAAAAGCGGTAATTACAGAATATGGGATATGGCATCTGGAACTGGTAATTTAGAATATTATTTAGATAAAGAATTATATAAATATTTGTATATGTCTACAATAGATGAAAATGATATTGACTATTGCAAAGAAAAGTTTAAAGAAGCTTGTTTATTTCAATATGATTATTTGAATGATGATATAATTGCTTCAGAAAATATTTTTGATTATAAAAAGCTTCCGAAAAAATTAATAAAAGATTTAAATAATAAAAACTTAAAATGGTTAATATTTATAAACCCTCCATACGCTACAAGTCAAGTTGCAGGCACAAATTCAAAGAGCAAAAAAAATGTGAGTATTAGCAAGATAAGAGATATTATGCACTCTGAGAAATTAGGAGAATCTTCAAGAGAGCTTTATGCACAGTTTATGTTTAGAATATACAGAGAGTTTTTAGATAGAGAAGTTTATTTAGCAATATTTTCTAAAACAAATTATATAAAATCAAACAACAATGAAAAGTTTAGAAACAATGTTTGCAATTATAAGTTTATGAATGGTTTTATATTCTCTTCTTCTAATTTTGACAACACTTCAAAAACAACTCCTTTTCCTGTGAGTTTTATTATATGGAAAGTTTCAAACTTATTTAATATAAAAAAAGAAAATATAGTTCTAGATATACTTGATGATGACGGAGAATTAAAAACTAAAAAAAATTATAGTGTAGTTTCAAGAGAAGATCTATTAAATAAATGGATAAAAAGAATAAGAACAACATCATCATTTGTGCCTTTGTCATCTGCTATAGTTGTAAAAGAAAATGGAAAAGATATAAGAAACAAAATATGCGACGGTTTTATAGGTTCACTTATGAGCTGCGGAAGTGATTTGCAAAAACAAAACCTTACTGCAATATTTTCTGCTCCTCAAGCTTCTGCTGGTTCACTTTCTATTACAAAAGAAAATTTTGAAAAAGCTATGATTATACATGCTGTGAGAAGGACTGTAAAAGTTAATTGGCTTAATGGAAGCGACCAGTTTATTATACCAAAAAAAACTTTTTCTGATGATTTTAAAAATGATTGTATAGTGTGGAGTTTATTTTCTACTTCAAATCAAACTTCTGCTATGGATAATATTTATTATAATAATAAATATTACAAAATAATTAATCATTTTTATCCGTTTGATTATAAAGAAGTTTTTTGTAATAATAGTTTTTTTAGTTATGATGGAGAAAGCAGATTTGTATGCGACTATTTAAAAAACATTTCTCAAACAAAAGAAGCTAAAGATTTAATTGATATTTCAAAAGAGCTTTATAAGTATTTTTATAGTAATGTAGAAAAAGTTAATACTAATAAATTTAAAATATCTCTTTGGGACAGCGGTTTTTGGCAAATAAGAAAGTCTTTTAAAGATGCTTCTCTTGCATTGGACATTCTAAAAGAAATAAAAATAAAAAGAAACATCTTAAGAGAAAATATTTTAAAAGAAATTGATAATTTTGTTTCTTAATTATTTACCCCAAACTCCTCCAAACTTGAAACTAAGTCCTATATAAAAATCATTGTCTACAGTATAATGACCGTTTTTTTCATTATATGAAATTACACCAACTTGATTTCTGCCTTCAAGCTCATAGTACTGATAATTATTTTTATACACAGGGTCGTAAGTAAATGTATCTGAAACCATAATTTTAAAATCTTCTGTAACATTAAAAGTAAGTTTTAAAAATGCTCTATATTTAGGCTGAAAAATATCTTCACTGTTTGAATAAATATTATTATCATATACTCCAACATGTGTAGTGATATCTATAATCCATAATCTTCTAGCTTCAAAGAAAAGAAAACCGCTCATAGCATAATAAGGTTTATTTCCATCAAATGTTTGAATTGAAAAATCTGTATAATAGCCTCCATTATAATTATGAGGATTATTGTTGTCACTACCAGGAGAATATTCATTATTTCTTCTTATTCCATGTCTAAACCAAAAGCCTTCTATACCAACAGTAAATCTTCCATCTCTTCCATTTCTAAAATAGAAAAAAGCATTAATACTGTCTCCCCATTCTTTTATTGGTATAGACCCTATCTCTGTAACTATTCCAGCTACTCCAGTATTTATATAATCATTGCTATATGATATTTTAGCCATTAAACCTTTAGATGAATTAGCATCAAGCCCCATTTCTCCATTAACCATACCAACTCCAATAAATACACCATAAAATGATGATTCTATCATAAGCCCTGTATCGTATCTTGGTATAAGCTGTGTTTCATAACCTATAGGCATATCTCTTGGTCCTGATAATACTGTTGCTTTGTTGCTGCTTACTGTGTGAAAATAAAATAATGTAGGGAAATATGATGTCATAGGTATATTTTTTGTGTATGGCTCTAATACTCCAGCTCTTATGCCGATATATTTAAAATTTACAAATAGATTCATTTTAGAAAAGTCGAAAACAGGAGGCGACATATCTTTATAAAATCTTGCTTTATGAGATAATGGCTCATAAAATCTTGCGTTGATATTTGCTTCAATAGATGCATATTTATATTCTTTTATATAATGCAAATCTCCATAAAGAAGTACACCTAATGTATCTTCGTTTCCTGTTTGCTCTATTAAGTCGCTCATTCTTCCATATGCTGTTAGTTCTAATGAGGCACTTAAAACTCCGTATTTACCAGAGTTTGTGTTTGTGGTTTGGCTATTTGTTGTTTGAGTGTATAAGGTATTAAAAATGTTAAAAATGATAATTACTAAAGACAAATATTTTTTCATAATATTACCCATTGTTTATTAATTCAGCCAATATAACATAAACAAATTAAAATATCAATTAAATAATATATTGAATATTTATTCTTTTTTGATAATATATAAATATTAATTTTTAGGATATATTTATGAAAGCTTATGAAAGATTTATAAAATACACTACTTTTGACACTTCATCATCATCTGCCAATGAAAATGAAACACCAAGCTCTATTGGGCAGAGAGTGTTTGCTGAGTATTTATTAAAAGAATTAAAAGAGTTGGGAATTAATGATTCTTATATTGATGATAAATCTTTTGTATATGCTTCTATTCCTGCAACTAAAGGAAAAGAAGATAAGCCAAAAATAGGTTTTATTGCACATTTAGATACAGTAGAAGATGTTAGCGGTAAAGATATAAAAGCTAATATAATAAAAAATTATGATGGAAAAGATATAGTTTTAAACAAAGAAAAAAACATAATATTTAGTGTTAAAGATTTTCCTAGTTTAAATAAATATAAAGGTTTTGATTTAATAGTAACAGACGGAACAACACTTTTAGGTGCTGATGACAAGGCTGGTGTTGCTGAGATTATGACTATGGCAGAAACTATAATGAAAGATAAGAGTATAGAACATGGTGAAATAAAAATAGCATTTACTCCAGATGAAGAGATAGGTTCTGGAATAGAGCATTTTAATGTTGAAGGGTTTGGTGCTAATTTTGCATATACTATAGACGGAGGAGAATTGGGAGAGATAGAATACGAGAACTTTAATGCTGCTTCTTGTAATGTAATTGTTAATGGAGTTAATGTTCACCCTGGCTATGCTAAAAATAAAATGAAAAATGCTTTGCTTCTTGCTATTGAGTTTAACAATATGCTTCCTCAGAATGAAAAACCTGAATATACAGAAAATTATGAAGGATTTTATCATTTATCATCTATAGAAGGAAATGAAGAAAATGCCAAACTTGAATATATAATAAGAGACCATGACAGAGAAAAGTTTGAAAATAAAAAAGAGTTTATAAAAAATATTTCTGAGTTTTTAAATAAAAAATATGGTGAAAATACATTTGAGATTAATATTAAAGACAGCTACTACAATATGAAAGAAAAAATACTTCCTCATATGCATTTAATAGAAAATGCTAAGAAGGCTTTTAATGAATGCGGTATAAAAGAAAGAATAGTTCCTATTAGAGGAGGCACTGATGGGGCTAGGCTATCATTTAGAAATCTTCCTTGTCCTAATTTATCTGCTGGAGGAGAGAATTTCCATAGTAGGTTTGAATATATTCCTGTTCAATCTTTAGAGAAAATGACAGATGTTTTATTAAAAATAATAGATATATATTCTAAATAAATTTATATTAGAGTTTTTAATAATTTTTTTAATCCTTCATCTATAGTTGTGAAATTTATATTTATTAAATTAAGTAATTTTTTATTATCTAAAATACTATCATCTATATCTCCATCTCTTTTTTCTAAATAATTTATTTTGATATTTGATTTAGATATATTGATTATAGTATTTGCAAGCTCATTTATATTTATAGAATTATTAGTTGAAATATTTAAAATCTCATTTGAAATATTTTTTTCTATAAAAAATAAAAATATTTTAGCTATATCTTCAACATATATAAAATCTCTAGTTTGTTTTCCATCTCCAAAGATATTTAAATCTTTATTATTAATTGCATTATCCATAAATATTGAAACTACTCCAGCTTCTCCATGCGGTGTTTGTCTTGGCCCATAAACATTAGAAAATCTGCAAATTACATAATTTAAATTTGATAATATTAAATATTTTTCCATAGTAAGTTTAGATAAGCCATAATATGAAATAGGAATAGTGGTATGTAACTCATCTATTGGAAGTTTTTTAGGAATACCATATACAGCTGCACTTGAACTTGCTATAATTTTTTTTATATTATATTTTTTTGATAGTTCTATTATATTAAGAGTTGCTATTATATTTTCATTGGCATCATTAATAGGGTTTCTTATAGAATTTGGTACTGATACTTGTGCTGCTAAATGTATTATATATTCTATTTTATTATTATTAAATATATTTTCTAGGTCATTATAATTTTTTATATCTATATTATAGAAAATAGCTTTATTATTGATATTGTCTTTTTTTCCTGTAGATAAATTATCTGCAATAATAACTTTATAATTATTTTGTATTAATATATCTGCTATATGTGAGCCTATAAATCCAGCTCCGCCTGTTATTAATATCATAATATACTACTCTTTAATAAAAAATTATATATTTAGTATGATATACTTTTTATATATATAAATCAAATTTTGTATATATTATTTTTATAATTAGTGTATAATTTAATAATAAAATTAGTAGGATTATTTTTATGCCAAAAGTTTCTGTTGTTTTACCAATTTATAATGTAGAAAAATATTTAAAAAAATGTTTGGATAGTATTATTAATCAGACGTTAAAAGACATAGAGATAATTTGTGTAAATGATTGCTCTTCTGATAATTCTGAAAGTATAATTAAAGAATACATAAATAAAGACAATAGAGTAAAGCTTATTAGTCATAAAGAAAATCAAGGATTAGGATTTGCAAGAAATAGCGGTTTATTAGAGAGTAGGGGAGAATATGTTTCTTTTATAGATTCTGATGATTTTGTATCTGAAAACTTTATTGAGGAGTTATATAATACAGCTTTTAAATATAATGCTGATATAGTTTTTACAAATAATATATATACCGTTAATGAATCTACTAATAATATAAAACCTTATTATCATAATAGATTAAATATTTGGAAGAAAAAATTTAACAACTCTTATATTGAAGGCACTAGTAATTTTAATGTTAATACCGAAGAAAAAGAAAATACTCCAGAATATCCATTAGTTGTTGCTTGGAATAAATTGTACAAGAAAAATTTTTTAACCGAACATAAATTAATTTATTCAAAATATAGGCTTGCTGAAGATGCAGATATGTTCTATAGATTTTTAGTATATAATCCAAAAATGTGCTACAACAACAATGCCAAATATTATTATTTACAAAGAAGTACTTCTTTAATAGGAAATATTGCACATACAAAAAATATGCCTTTAGCAATATTGGAAGTATTTGAAAATATTTTTAATTATTATAAAGAAAATAAAAAAGAACTTTTAATAGATTGTAATTATTATAATTTCTTTTCTCTTCTTCATACTTTTAATAATTATAAAGCAGAAAATAAAGATGAGTTTTATAAACTTTGTCATAACTTAATAAAAAAATTAGATGTTGAAATAGATAGAAAAAAACATGCATTCTATTCTTATAATGTTTATATAATGAAAACTTATGATGATTATAATATCTATATAGAAAAAATAGAATCTATAAAGAAAAAAGTATTTTCTGTTGCTTGGTGGATACCTTCTATCACGCTTAGAGAAAAGTATAAAAAATATGCTTTAGATAAAATTGCTAATAGTAAATTTTAATTATGATTATATCCTTTGTATTTAAAATTTACTTCTTTGTTATTTTTATCTATAAACAAAACTCTATTTTCTTGATTTAATGAAGTTATTTTACCTATTTTTATAAGATTATTTTTTTCTTCTATATTGTCCTCAGTTGTAAATAAAACAGCATAATCTTCTCCGCCTGTGAGTATTGAGTTTAACACTTCTTTGTTATTATTGTTAAAAAATCTATTAACCTTTTGCCAATTAGATTCTTCAAATACTTTAGCATACAAATTAGACTTCTCCGCTATATGAGATAAATCTTGCAAGAGTCCGTCACTAATATCTATAGATGAGTTTATTTTATATTTTTTTATTATTTCTTGCCATTCATTAAAAAAAAGTTTTGGTCTTAAATGCGTTTTTACGCTTTCATCATCATAACTATAGTTTTCAGATAATAGTTTTTTTAATCCTAAGTCACTTTCACCAACAATGCCTAAAACATAAATATTGTCATTATCTTTTGCTGTGTTTCTAAGTATTGCTTTATTTTTTTCTATTTCACCAATTAATGTTATAGAGATAAAAAAATCATTATTTGAACTTGTAGTGTCTCCTCCGGCTATTTCTATATTAAATGGTTTGCATGCTTCTAAAAAACCTTCATACCATTGTAAAATATTTTCTTCTGTAATATTTTTTGGTATAGATAATGATACAAACACACTCTTAGGAAAAGCACCCTTACATATAATGTCACTAATATTAACCTGTGCAGATTTATATCCAACATCATAAAAAGAATAATATTTAAGGCTAAAATGTATATTTTCAACTAATATGTCTGTTGTTACAAGAATATCTTTTTTATCACTAAGATTTTTTAACACAGCACAGTCATCACCGATATTTATATTTGAAGTTTTATTAAAATTGTTTGAGAGTTGTTTTATTTTTTCTATAAGTTCAAATTCTTTCATATTGTTTATTATTGATAAATTAATTATTAAAATATTTCACAAATTAAAAGCCAACCATGGGAATCGAACCCACGACCCACGCATTACGAATGCGTTGCTCTACCAACTGAGCTAGGTTGGCGTTATTTTTATAATTATAACAGTATTATATGCTTTGTCAATTTTGTTGAAAGGCAGTGAATTAAACTAAATAATTTTTTAATATATTGAAAAAAAATTAAATTCGTATAAAATATAATAAATAATAATTTTAAAATTAGGATTAATAAATATGGAATATGAAGCAGTCATAGGATTAGAAGTGCATGTTCAGCTTAATACTAAAACTAAAGCATTCTGTTCATGCCCAAACACTTTCGGTGCTCCTGCAAACACTCTTACTTGTCCAAGATGTCAGGCTCACCCTGGTACTTTGCCTATAGTCAATAAAGAAATGGTGCATAAAACTATTAAAGCAGGACTTGCTACTAACTGTACTATTCAAAAGAAAAGCAGATTCGCTAGAAAACATTATTTCTACCCAGATTTGCCTTCTTACTATCAGATTACTCAAATGGACGAACCTATTTGTACTGAAGGTCATCTTGATATTACTGTACTTAATGAAGATGGTTCTTCTTACAATAAAAGTATAAGAATAAACAGAATACACATGGAAGAAGATGCTGGTAAACTTGTGCATGATGATACTGGAAGACCTTTAAGTTATGTAGACTTAAACCGTGCTGGATGCTGTTTGATTGAATGTGTAAGCGAGCCTGATATTTCTACAGGTGAAGAAGCTTATCAATATTTAACAGAGCTTAAAAAAATATTTAAATATATTGATGTTTCTGATTGTAACATGGAAGAAGGTTCTTTAAGATGCGATGCTAACGTTTCTATACGCCCTAAAGGAAGTAAAGAACTTGGAACTAAAACTGAAGTAAAAAACATGAACAGTTTTAGAAATGTAAAACTTGCTATTGATTATGAGATTAAAAGACAAATTAAAGCTTTAAACAATGGTGAGAAAATCTTACAAGAAACTAGACTTTATGATGCTAAAGAAAACACTACTAAAGGTATGCGTTCTAAAGAGGGTGCTGCAGATTACAGATATTTCCCAGACCCAGATATACCTCTTTTAGTTCTTAAAGATGAAGAGATTGAACAAGCTAAAAAAGAGCTTCCTGAACTTCCTCAGCAAAAACGTGAAAGACTTAAAAAAGATTATGATTTGCCAGATCAGGATATAGTTGTATTAACAGAAGATGCAGCATTAGCTGATTATTATGAGGCAGCAGTAAAAGCTTATCCTAAACAGCCTAAGAAAATAAGCAACTGGATTATGGTTGAAGTTAATGCTTACTTAAACAAAAAACTTCAAACTATAAAAGATTTTAAACCAAAACCAGAGCATATTGCTGAAATATTTAAACTTATAGATGAAAATGTTATAAGCGGTAAAATAGCTAAAGAGATATTTGAGGATATGTGCGAAACAGGAGAAGCTCCTTCTGCGATAGTTGAGAAGAAAGGTATTAAACAAGTAAGCGATACTGGTGAGCTTGAAACAATCATAAGAAAAGTTTTAGAAGAAAATCCTAAATCAGTAGCAGACTTCAAAGCAGGTAAAGAAAAATCATTCGGTTTCTTAGTAGGTCAGACAATGAAAGCTACTAAAGGTCAAGGTAACCCTAAACTTGTTAATGAAGTTTTGAGAAAAATTTTAAGCGAATAAAAAATTAAGTTATAAAAATAAATAGGAACTTTTATATTTTTATAAAGGTTCCTATTTTAAATTTTATTATTTAATAATCATAAATTTGTTATAAATACACCTATATAATCAAAATTTTTAATTTCTGTATAAATATTTTCTTTCTTAGAAGCTATATGTTCACATTCGAAATAGTTTTTTCCACATTTTGAACATATAGTTTCTCTAACATTTAAAGCCATATTCATTTCTTCATTATCTTTTATTTCGATGTCTTTCGATAAGTGTATCATAACTTGTTTATCATCCATAGTTAGTTTATATTTATCATTATTTAAAATATTTCTTTGAAAATATAAAGTCCCATATAAATTCAAATATTTTGATATATTATTATTATTTTCAGTGTAATTTAAATTGAAATGTTTATATAATATATCTATGTAATTATATATATCAGATTCATTTTCTGGTATACTTATTTTACTATTATTTAATATAATAAAATCTTTTACATAACCTGCAAATGAATATAATACAGATTTAGTATTATAATTTACTAATATCGAATAAGATATTTTAGTATCATCATACAATTTTATATATAATTCATATAAACTATCTTCTAATATTTTAACATTATTACTATCACATTTTATAGTAACATTATTTATTACACTAGAATCATAAAAATCAAGACATAAAGCATCATATAATTTTAAATTATATTTCTTATTTTTAAGTAATTTTATTAGATTATAAGATGGATATTCATAGTAAAAAATATGATATTTATCTAAATATAGACTTTGAGGATATACAATAAAATCATAACCATTTTCACATACTTCTTTTTCTAAAAATGAAATATGAGCTATTGGAGATTTTAATACACTATTATGTTCTACATTATTGGTATTATTCTTTATATTATTTAATATTTCATCATTTCCATTAAAATATTCTCCTAAAAGTTTATTTTCATTATAAAAAATTGAGATTAATTCTTTCCAATTATTAACTTCTATCTCTCCATCTAGCCTCCATAATTTAATATATTCGGCATTATTATTATCAATTATCCTAGAATCCATTCTATCTATATACTTATTTACTGTATATTCTCTTATTGCCCCATCTAAATGAAAAGGATTTATTTCATCTGATTTTATTATACTATGAACATATCTATTTCTAAAAATAACTTTAGAATTATTTAAACTATCATTTGTAATTTCTTCACTTTCAAAAATTTTTTCATTTCCTCTAGATTTCCATAATATTTCTACCTTATCAATTCCATATATATTTTTTTCTTCATCTTTAAATTCATGAACTGTTTCACCATCTGGAATTGCATTTAAATCATCATTAAATTTTGGCCCCCATATATAATCATATTCTAATATGTTTTGTTCTGTACCTATCAAGCCTATCAAATCTAAATCTATTCTAATTTTTATATTTACCAAATTATTTTCTGACATTATTTGAAGTTTTTTTAACAGTTTATTATTAAAACTATTTTCTAAAGCACATCCTCTTTTAAAAAATCTATGAGCAAAAATAATAAAGTCTTTATATTTGTATACTCCAGGATATATCATATCCTTAAATTCTTTTATATCAATTAATCCATCATCATCTATCTTATCTAATAATTCTGGAAAAATTCTAGGGATTATATTTTTATCTTCTATAGTAACAGCATATGTAAATAATTTTCTATAATTATTAGATAAATTATTTCCTAATTTTAATATTAATTCATCAAATTTATCACAATTTTTATTAATTAAATTATTAATCAAATTATTATAAATATATTTAGCATTTTCTATTTCATTTTCTGTCATAATAAAATTAGAAGAAATAGTTAAAGCAAACATTTTGTTGGATATTAACATTCCGCACATTTTTGTATATAATATTGGATCTCTGGAATGGTCATGATTTAAAAAAGACGGTATAATATTTTTATAATTATCAGAATAAAGTGAAACAAGTTTTTTATAATTAATTATATGTCCATATAGATTTTTTTCATCTGTAATAGCTATACCAATTAATTGCATTATATGATCCTAAATATAATTTTATTAAATTATATACTATAAATAAGAAAATTAAAATTTGAAAATCTACTTATAATTTACTATATTTAAATATATATTAATTATAAGGACTATTCATGACTATAGAAAAATTATCAAAAATGATTGAAGTATCAAGCGGAAAAGTTTTGGCTGATTTGGTTATAAGAAATTGTAAAGTGGTAGACCCAATATCAGCAACGATTACGGACGGAGATATTGCTATTGTTGATGATTATATTGTTGGTGTTGGTTCTTATAATGGAAAAGAAATTATTGATGCTAAAGGCTCTTATGCTACTAGTGGTTTAATAGATTCGCATGTGCATATAGAATCATCTTTATGTGCACCAGCAAATTTTGCAGAAGTTGTTATTCCTTTTGGTACTACTTTAATTGTAACAGACCCTCATGAAATTGCTAATGTATGCGGTATTGACGGTATCAAGTTTATGATTAATTCTGCTAAAAAAAGTCCTCTTAAATGTAAGTTTATGCTTTCTTCATGTGTGCCTGCTGTTGGCTTTGAAGATTCTGGAGCTGTACTTGATTCTAAAATAATAGAAGAATTTATAAATGATGAAGATATATTCGGTCTTGCTGAAATGATGAATGCTCCGGGTGTATTATCTCTTGATAAAGATGTACTTAAAAAATTAGTTGCTGCTATTAATGCTGATAAGATTATAGACGGGCATGGTGTTATGCTTGGAGGAAAAACTTTAAATGCTTATAGGGCTGCTGGTATTTATACTGACCACGAATGCGTATCTGCTAAAGATTTGAAGGCGAGAATAGCTAATGGAATGTATGTGCTTTTAAGACAAGGTTCAGCAGCACAAAATTTAGCTTCACTATTACAGGGAGTTAATCAAAGCAATGCTAGAAGATGTGCAATGTGTACCGATGATAAGCATTTAGACCATATTATAGAAAATGGACATATATCTCATAATTTAAAAATAGCAGTTGAGCATGGACTTGATGTATTTAATGCAATTGCTATGGCTACTATTAATGCGGCAGAATGTTACAGACTTAAAAATATAGGTTTGGTTGCTTCAGGATATAAGGCTGATATTGTTTTATTTGATGATTTAAAAGATTTTAAAGCTAATAAAGTGTTTATAGATGGAAAATTAGCTGCAGAAAATGGAAGGGCTTTATTTAAAGTAGAAAAAGATAATTATAATAATAATATTTTTAATACTATAAATATAGCACCTATTACAGTTAATGATATACAAATAAAATTAAAATCTGATGAGGCTAATGTTATAAGAATAGTTAATAAAGATTTAGTTACAGAGAAAAGTGTAAGGATAGTAGGTTTTGAAAATGGTTATTTTAAATATAGGAAAAGTGTTGATATATTAAAATTGGTTGTTGTTGAAAGACATAAGGCTACTGGTAAAATAGGTTTAGGCTTAATAGAAAATTACAAATTAAAAGACGGGGCTATTGCCACAAGTGTATCTCATGACTCGCATAATATAATAGCAGTAGGGGATAATGATGAAGATATAATACTTGCTATAAAAGAAATAGAAAAATGTTCAGGAGGAATCACTGTTGTAAAAAATGGAAAAGTGCTTGATACATTACAATTAAAAATAGCAGGAATTATGTCAGATGAAGCACCTAAAGATATAGTAAAAAAAATATATTCTATGCATGAACTTGCTTACAATGAACTTAATGTTAATAGAGAAATTGACCCATTTATGACTTTATCATTTATGGCACTTCCTGTTATACCTGAAATAAAACTTACAACTAGCGGTTTATTTGATGTTAAGGAATTTAAGTTTATTGATGTAAGTGCTTAATTATTTAAAAGATTTCAACCTTTAATAAATTGTTTAATTGATTTCTAGAATAAATTGTAACAATTTCACTATGTACAGCATAACTTTTTGCACTGCTTGTTAGCTCTACAGGTACTATTAATACTCCTCTTTTAGCACCGGAATCTTTTACTTTTACAATAAAATCTCTTAATATTAATTCCCCAATATTAGTATTTTGCCAACGTTTAATAGAAATAAATGTTAAATTATATTTACCGACTTCACTGTCATATGCTAAATAGTCTATTTCATCTATATTGTAATCAGGGTTATCTATAAACTCTTGTACTATAGTATAAGAAAGTTTATTTGTTATAATATTTCTGCATAGTTTTTTAAAATCATTAAAAGTTAAATTATATATTTTATCTACAATATTGTTGTTAGAGTTATTATGAGTACTTCTAGTTTTATTGTCAAATTTAATGTTATGAGTAATTTTTAAATTTAATAATATATTATCTACATCTATAGAGCTTTCATTATTTTTTGGTGCTAAAGTATTTATATATTCAAAATTAGTAAAACTATTCTCCCAAATCTCTACAGTGTTTTCCCACTCATTAAGGTTTTCTTTTTGTACATAATCTTCATAATATTGATGTTCATAAATATTATCTAGTTTGCGGTTTGCTTTATTAACTTGAAAATTAGCTCTATAAACTTGATATAAGTATCCTAGTACTTCATTTATTTTATATGTTTTTAATATACTAGAATTAAACTTATTAATTATTTCAAAATATTTTATAGCTTCATCTATATATCCTAAAAAGTAAGAGTAGAAGCCAAAATCAAAAATTAATTCTTCATTTATAGCTTCTAATTCATCAGTTTTTAATGTCGATTTTATTTTTCTATATATCTCTTTAAACTTCTTTTTATTTCCTAATTTATGCAATACAAATAAATACATTCTATTATAATAAATTAATAAGCTTCTATCTAAATTATTAGCATCTGTTAAAAGTTGTTCTATGTATTCACTAGCATATTGAAGTTTATCAGTAAATAAATACATAGATATCAAAGTCTTTCTAATTTCTATTAATTCATTTTGTAAATTAATGGAATCTTTGTTTATTCTTTTTTCTAAGTCTTCTAAGAAAGTTATTGTTTTCTCATAATTTTTTATATTATAATAAGAATATAAAGCTGCTTTAAGTTCATCTATATTGAATTCTCTCCTAGACATAATAACTTTATTAAAATAATTGCATGCAAATTGATATTTTTTTTCATTAAATAATGTATAAGCTACTTTTATTAAATAAATTACATTGCTTGGTTCCAAATTAGTAATAATTACATCATATTTAAAAACTTCTTCTTTATATTCTAATTGAGTGCATATGTTTTCCATTCTTTTATATATTTTAATTTTTTCATTATCATTAAAATAATCAACAGATATAAGAAACTCATATTTTTTTAAAGCATCAAGAATATCTCCATTTTCATCTTTTATCAAAGCTAATTTATAAATAGTATTATAATCATTTGGGTTTTTTAATAATTTTCTATTTAATTCGCCAATAATATTTCTAGCAGATTGATTGTTTTTTTTTATATATATTATTATTTATAAATAAATATAAAGCTATTACAAATAATAACATCAATAGAAATATAAAAATATATATATAAATATTTTCCATAAATAAATCCTAAAAGTATAAAAATGATTGTTTTAGAATATTTCTCCTTTAAGCAAATTATTAAATTGATGTTTAGAATATACAGTAATGCTTTCATTATGAGAAACATAACTTCTAGCACTTTTAGTCAATTCAGCAGGAACAATTAATATTCCATTTTTAGCTCCAGATTCTTGTACTTTCATGAAGAAGTCTCTAATGCTTAATTCTCCTATATCTACTTTATTCCATCTTCTAAAAGATATTAAAGTAAGCTCAACTCTTGCCATTTTATTATTGTATGCTAAATAGTCTATTTCATCTCCTTTTATTTTATCAGCACTGTCTATATATTCCTGTACTATTGTGTATGAAAGCTTTGATAATATTATGTTTTGACAAATCTTTTTAAAATCTGAGAAACTTAAATTAAATATTTTATCAATTTTATTTGAATGTATAGAAGGTCTTTGATTATCTTGCATGTTATAATTTGGTAAATCATATAATTTAAACTCTTTAAGCACTTCTTCTATATTCATAGTTTTTTTTATTTCTACTAGATTGGATATATAATCTAAATGTATAAAAGAACTTTCCCATAAATTAATAGCTCTTTCCCAATTATCTATATACTCTTTTCTAATATAGTTTTCAAAATTATCATTTTTATATTTTGAATCATATGTCTTTTTTTCTTCATAAAGCTTAGTTAATTGTGAATTAGCTATTTCTACATTTCTTAAATATTCTAGTATATTGTTTATATTGAACACATCATATAATTCTATGTTAAAAGTTTTTATTGTATAAAAATATCTAATAGAAGATTTTATATCTTTTAAGAAATAGCTATAAAATCCATAATCAAATATTAAATCAGCTAAATCTATAGAATCATTATTGATTTTATACATATCTATTAGTTTATTATATATTTCAGTGAATTTTTTATTATCATCTAATTTATATAATATAAACAAATAAATTTTATTCATATAAAGTCTATTATCACTATCTATAGCTTTATATATAAAAGCTTCTTCTATAAAAGATTTAGCAATATTAATTTCATCAGAAAGTATGTATATTGAAACCAAAGACTGCATTAATCTTGCAATATCAGTTTTATATTGATTTATATCTTTGCACATTTTTTTGTACAATTTTTCTAGATATATAATAGTTCTTTTATAATCTTTCAACTGAAAAGAAGAGAATGCAGCATATTTATAATCATCTATAGAAAAATCAGCTTTTAATACTAATGCTCTATGATAATATTCATATGCTAATTTAAAGTATCCTTCTTCTACAAGAGTATGAGCTATTTTTATATAATAATATTTATTTTCTGGTTCTTCTTTATTTATGATTAATGTATATTTGAAAGCCTGTTGTATATCACCTAACTCTTCACAAATGATTTCTAATTTTTTATATATTTCTATTTTTTCTTTATCTGAAAAGAAGTTTTCATCTAGAAGCATTTTATATTGATTTAAAGCCTTTTCTTTGCTTCCGAATTCTTCTTCTATGTTTGCGAGTTGATTTATTGCATCATAATCATATGGATTTTTTTTGAGTCTTTTATTTAATTCTTCTATACGTTTTTTTAATGCCTTTGGTTTTTTTACTTTATCTTTATTCAGTATCAATGTTTTTAGAAGCACTAATGCGGCAAATAATACACCTAAAATAATTAAAGCATAAAGATAAATAACTTCCATAAAAGCACCTATTATTAAAAAATAAATATTTTTTATTTTTACAGTAATAAATGCTTTATGGAGCATTTATTACTGATATTGTACTATTTATAATTATTCATCAATTTTATCATCTTTATCTATTTTAAAGAATTTCATAGCCTCATAAAGTTCTTGTGCTTGATTAGATAAAGACATAGTAGCTGCATATGATTCCTCTACCAAAGCAGCATTCTGCTGAGTAACACTATCCATATCAGCAACAGCCCTATTAACCTGATCAACTCCAGTTTGTTGTTCTACAGCAGTAGAGCTAATATCTTGCATTATTCTAGCTGTTTCATCTATTTTTACTCTAAGGTCATTAAATATTTCCTGAGAAGTTCTAGCAGAGTCTGTAGCTTTATTAATTTTGTCATAAGCATTGTCTACTAAGTTTGTAATATCTTTTACAGAAGACTGAGTAGTTTGAGCTAAGTTTCTTACTTCAGAAGCAACAACAGCAAAGCCCTTACCTTGGTCTCCAGCACGTGCAGCCTCTACAGCAGCATTCAAAGCAAGTATATTAGTTTGGAATGCTATATTTTCAATAATGTTTGTAATATCTTTAATTTTAGTACTAGCCTCATAAACTTCTTCTATATTTCTTGTAGTTTCAAGTATAATATCACCAGCACTTTCTATAGACTGTCTAGATTCAACCATCATTCTATTACCTTGTACTGATTGGTCTGTAGAAGATTTTATTGTAGAAGCCATCTCTTCCATAGAGCTTGCAGTCTCTTCCAAGCTTGCTGCTTGAGATTCTGTTCTATGTGATAAATCATTACTGCCCTGTGAAAGTTCATGAGCACTGTTTGTAATTTTTTCTACTGAATCTCTTACTCTTATTATAATATCTACAAGTTCTTGACGCATTATAGTAAATGAATCAGCTAATTCTCCAAGTTCATCTTTTCTATGAATTGTTTGTTCTGTATTTGTTAAATCACCTTTAGATATTTCTTTAGATATTTGAATAATTTTTTGTAAAGGATTAGTTATGCTTCTAATATATAATAATACTAAAATAGAAGCTATTATAATAGATATAACTCCTATAATAATTGCTTCTAAAATTATAGTATATATTTGACTATATATATCAGAATCATTTTTAGCAAGTATTACAGACCAAGGAACTCCTGTTATGCCGTTATATGCAGATGTTCTTGCTGTTTTTGTATTAGCACTTTTATAAGACGGTATAATACCTCTATCTTGTGTTTTTATAACATCATATACAGAAGATAAAGTAGCCCCAACAAACTCATCATCAGATGATAATAATACCATTTTATCATGGTTTGCTACAGTTAATCTTTCACTTCCTTGAAGAGGTAAAGATTTAATGAAAGAGTTATTTACTTTATCTATATCTAAATTAATATATGCTATGCCAAGAACATTGCCTGCATCATCTTTTATACCGCCCATTAGAAGTAAAGAATTTCTGCCTGTAGTTAATGATTTTTTTATGATATTATCAAACTCAAAATCATAATTATTTTTTACAACACTTTGATAAAGTTCAGGATGTATATCAGCAAGTGAAACACCTACTAATTTAGGGTCAGAACTATCTGCTAATATAATACCATCAACAGTAGCAATACCCGTATTGGTTGAATAATAGTTAATATTGTTATAGTTTTCCAATACTTTTACTAAATTATTTCTTGTTTCTATGTCATTATAATTTGTGATAAAATTTTGGAAAGTAGCACTTTTTGAATATGTTTCAATAAGAACAAGCTGTTCATGCAGAACTAATTCTATTGTTGATGCATAACCTTGTACTGTACTTTGAAAACCATTTAAAGTAGCATTTCTTATGCCTCTAGAAGCTGCGATTGTAAGTATAATAGATAATACCAATATAGTTACTACTATAATAGAGCTAACCATAATTGGTACTTTTACTGATAAACTATGCATTTTTTTCATAAAAATCAACCTTTATGTATTTGTATTACTCTAATTTTTAAGCTTACTACCACTATATATTTTCGATTAATTTTTTATAAATTTTAATTCCTAACACTACTTTGAAAAAATTATAAAAATATGCCTATCTATAGTATAGTAATTTTTTTAAAAAAAACAAAGAGCCATATAAATTATACAATAATTTTTTATAAATTCTAGTAATTTTTAACTGAGTTTATTTAAAACAGAATTATTGTATACTAATAGGTATAATAATTACTATATTAATATAGACACTATTTATAAACTTTGATATAATTTTAATTAGCAATGAAGTTTAATAGAGTGAACAAGCAAAATGAATATTAATAATGCTTTAATAAAATACGCTAAGTGTTTAGAAAAAATAAATAATGATTATAAAATTTCATATATAGAATCACAAACCATTTTAATGCATGTTTTGAATATAAGTAAGATGAAATTAATATCAGATTCATTAAGAGAATTAACTCAAAAAGAAGTTAATAATATAGAAGAATTAATTAATAGGCGTCTTAATTATGAACCTATCTCCTATATTATAAATAAAAAAGAGTTTTACGGATTTAATTTTTATGTTGATAATAATGTGCTAATACCAAGACCAGAAACTGAAGAGCTTATTGATTTGGTATTAGATTATATGAAGGATAAAAATAATATTTCGATTTGTGATATTGGAGGCGGAAGCGGAAACATAGCAATAACGTTAAAAAAGTTGTTTTTGGAGCAGAATAAAAATATTGATATTACAGCTATTGAAATAAGCGAAGGAGCTTTTCAAGTTATAAAGAAAAATGCTTTAAATATATTGGGAGATGAAAAACTAATAAATATAGTAAATACTGATGCTTTAACTTTTATATCTGAAAATAAATATGATGTAATAGTTTCAAATGCTCCGTATGTGCCTTTAAGAGATAAAGATTCTCTTCAAAAAGATTTGGAGTTTGAGCCTCAAAATGCATTATATTCTGGCTATGATGGGCTTGATTTTTATAAGGCTTTTTTAAGTTTAATAAAAAAATATTTAAAAGATAATGGTGCCTTCTTTTTTGAAATAGGCTATGACCAAGGAGAGGCATTAATTAATATATGCAATTCTCTTAATATAAAAAATGTATTGGTAAAAAAAGATTTAAATGGAAAAGATAGATTTCTTGTTTGTGATAATATAAATTGATATAATAAAAGGAGAATATAGTAATGCAGTATGTGAAATTTGGAAGCAGGAGAGGGGAGCATGGAGAGATTAAACTTTTAGATATATTTTATAAGCATAATATTGTATTTGCTGAAGTTAAGGCTGGAGCAGAGAAAGTAAAAGAAAAAAGATTTTTAAAAGGCACAAAAATAATGATAGCTGATGGTTTAACTGCAGTTGCCGTTGCTGAGGCTTTAACTGATTCTGATTCTCTTGATAATTTAAATATTAAATTTAATAAAAATGAAATTGATAGAGTTAATATTTCTAATTGGGTAATAGCTGCCAAAGTGAAAATATATAAATTAAAAGAGGAAGATTATTTTCCTACCACAATAGGTAAGTTCTATCATATAAAAAACAAAGATAAAATTAAATTAATAGATGAGCTATTAGAAAAGTATTCAAATTAATATTAAATATTTTGTTTAGCTCAAATAAAAAATAATTTTGAAATCTCTTAATTATTGTTCATTTTGTGGAAAAATATAAAAAAATTAAATTTATTTTTATAAAAATCAAAAAAAATTGAATATTCATTATTGTATATAGTATAAAATTAATATAAAATTATGCTCCTATTTTAAAAAATTTATTTTAAAGGAGTTTACAAAAAGTGAACAAAAAAACATTATTACCAATCATTTTACTAGTTTTCTCTTTTATTGTTATCGGTTGCAGTAAATCAAATAACTATGCTGATACTGTAATAACTGGAACAATATACACTTCTGAGACTAATCAGAAAATAGTATCTGCTATTGCTATTAAAGATGGTGTGTACCAATATGTTGGGGACGAAGAAGGAGTAAAAGCGTTTATAGGTGATAATACCGAAGTTATTAATTTAGAAAGCGGTATGGCAATGCCTAGTTTTTTTGAAGCTCATGCTCATGCTGAGTTAGGTGGTATAGGTAAATTATACCAAGTTGAATTGTATGACGGTAAGTCTATGCAAGATTATGAACAAATAATTTCAAACTTTGTGGCGGAACATAAGGATTTGAAAATATTAAGGGGTTCTGGTTGGGGAAATGGATACACTCCTAAAAATGGTCCAACTAAAGATGTACTTGATAGGATTTCTACAGAGATTCCTATAGTATTGACATCACAGGATTATCACTCAATTTGGGTGAATTCTAAAGCTTTAGAAATTGCGGGTGTTGATGCTAATACTCCTGATGTTGAAGGCGGAGTGATAGAGAGAGACCCTGTTACCAAAGAGCCTACTGGAACATTTAGAGAAAAAGCTCAAGACCTTATATTGTCTAAATTGCCTGATTATACTATTGAAGAATATAAAAACGGCATATTAGCTTATCAGGAAGAGGCTTTATCTTATGGAGTTACATCTATATTCAATCCTATGCTTAATATGAATACAGATGGAAAGAATTTATTTTCTGCTTTAAATGAGTTAGATAAAAACGGAGAATTAAAATTAAATTATTTCTCTGGTTATCAGGTATTAGCAGAAAATGAACCAATATCAAATTTAAATGTAATAGCTGAATTAAAAAAACAAGCTAATGGAAATAAATTTAAACTTACAACAGTAAAATTATTTGCTGACGGTGTAGTAGAAGGAAAGACTGCTTATTTACTTGAAGATTATACTTCTGACCCAGGATTTAGAAGTGTAGGATTATGGGAACAAGACTTTATGAATGAAGTATGTTTGAAAGCTCAGGAATTAGGTCTTCAAATACATATACATTCTATAGGAGATGCTGCTGCTAGACTTTCTATAAATGCCCTTGATTATGTACAAAAACAAACAGGTTCTACTAATAAAAGACATGCTATAACTCATTTACAGTTAGTTCATAAAGATGATATAAAAAGAATGGGTGAGTTAAACATAGTTGCAGTTGCTAATCCTTATTGGTTTTTCAAAGAAGATGGATATTATTATGAATTAGAGCTTCCTTATTTGGGAGAGAGGGCAGAGCATGAATATCCTATGAAAGATTTATTTGATGCGGGTTGTGTTGTGTCTCTTGCTAGTGATTATCCTGTAACAGTACCTCCTAGACCTTTAGACGGTATACAAGTTGGTGCTACAAGAATGAATTTAGAAGGTGAAGCTGACTCATTACTTGGTGCTGACCAGATTGTAACTGTTGAACAGATGATGGACAGTGCTACAATTAATGGAGCTTATCAGAATTTTGCTGAGGATACTTTGGGTTCTATAAAAGTGGGAAAGAAAGCTGATTTTATAATATTAGACCAAAATATATTAGAGATAGCTCCTACAGATATTACTAAAACTAAAGTGTTAAAAACTTATTCTGATGGAAAATTAGTTTATGAAGCAGCATAATTAATTTTCAAAAAATAAAAAAATGCCCCGTTTATTATTTTTAAATAATTTGCGGGGTTATTCTTTTTTTCCTTTCACTTTATCAATTAAACCAATTATTCCAGCTATAATCAGACCGATTAAGCAAGTTATTCCTCACATATATAATCCTTTTTTAATATACTATATAGTAGTATATTAAAAAATATGGTTTTGTCAAATTAATCTGCCTTTCATGTCTAAACATAAATCGAGTATGCTTATAGCAAGTGCCGCCTCTACAACTGCAACAGCTCTCACAGCAATACAAGGGTCATGGCGTCCTTTAATTATTAGTGCCTCTTCTTCTTTTGTTTCTATGTTTAATGTTAATTGCTCTTTAGATATTGACGGAGTAGGCTTTATCGCCACATTTACAACTATAGGCATTCCATTAGAAATACCGCCCAATATTCCGCCATTGTTATTAGTTTTTGTTTCAATAGTTTTTATGTTGTTGCTTTCTTTTATGGTGTATGCATCGTTACATTCACTTGCCTTGTAGTTTACAAAATCAAAACCAAGTCCAAACTCCACTCCTTTTACCGCAGGTACAGCAAACATAGACGAAGCAATTCTGCTTTCTATAGAAGAGTAAAAAGGGTCTCCAAATCCAGCAGGTACATTAAAAGCAACCGCTGTTATAATTCCTCCTACAGAGTCCATATCAAGCTTAGCTTTCTCTATTGTGCTAATCATTTTCTCCATAGCATCATCATCAAATACGCTCAATTCTTTATTATAGTTCTTTATAAACTCTTCATAACTTGGAAGCTCATTATTAGGATATTTATCTTTTATATTATATATTTGTTTTATATGTCCTGCTATGTTGATATCAAACTTTTCTTTAAGGGCCAATTTAGCCAAAGCACCAGCAAATACTAAAGGAGCAGTAAGTCTTCCAGAAAAATGCCCGCCTCCTCTTATATCATTAAAACCTTCATATCTAAGCATAGCAGTATAATCACTATGCGATGGTCTAGGCAAGACTTTTAAATTAGAATAATCTCCGCTTCTTTTGTTTTCGTTTTTTATAATAGAAGCTATTGGCATACCTGTGCTTATATTATCCAAAACGCCTGATAATATTTCAACTTTATCGCTTTCTTGTCTTGTTGTAGAGAGTTTATTGTTTTTGGCTCTTCTTCTATCCATTTCGCTTTCTATAAAGTTATTATCTATATTTATTCCATAAGGAAATCCGTCTAATACACAGCCTATAGCCTCTCCGTGAGATTCACCAAATATGCTTAATTTTAAATTATTACCAAATACGCTTCCCATTATTTTTATATTTCCTAAAATTAATTTTTTTATTAGTATATATTATTTTTTATAAACTTTCTATATAAAAATATTTGATGGCTATACAATAAATTATTATTAAATAAAATATTAATTTGTTATTGAATTTTGCTGTATTATAATTATAATCTTTATAGTTATAAAATTTTAGTAATTAAAAAAGGATATTATGATAATGGATAAAGTAAATATTTCTCTTATAGGTGTAGGCAGAATGGGGCAATTCCACCTTAATGTTATAAATCAAATAAATAGTATTAATTTAAAAGGTATATATGATGCTGATGAGAATCATCTTAATGAAGTATCTAATAAATATAATATTAATAAATTTAGTAGTTTAGATGAAGCCATAGACAATTCAGATGCAGTAATAATAGCAAGCCCAACAAAGTATCATTTTGAAATAGCAAAAAAAGCATTAGAAAAAGGCAAACATGTATTGGTAGAAAAGCCAATGACAGAAACTTATATACAAGCTAAAGAATTACAAGAGATAGTAAATAAAAAAAATCTAATACTTCAAGTAGGCCACGTTGAAAGATTTAACGGCGCAGTTCAAGAACTTCATCATATAATAGAAAAGCCTTATTTAATAGAAGCAAGAAGATTAGCACCATTTACACCTCGTATTACAGATGTTGGTGTTGTATTTGATATAATGATTCATGATTTGGATATAGTAACATCTCTTGTAAAAAAGCCTGTTATAAGATTTTCTGCAAGCGGAAAGAGAGTTAGAACAAACAATGAAGATATTGCAAGTGCTTTATTAGAGTTTGAAGATGAAACCATAGCAACAATAAGTGCAAGCAGAATCACACAAGAGAAAATTAGAACTTTAGCTATAAGTACACAAGATGCTTATTTTATATTAGATTATGCCACCCAAGATATTACAATACACAGACAAGCAAGCAGCGAAAGCAAAATAAAAACTTCTATAGGAATAAATTATACTCAAGAATCAATCATTGAAAGAGTATTTATTCACAGAGATAATCCATTAAAATTGGAAGATGAGCATTTTGCAAACTGTATACTAGGCAAAGATAAAAGATTTGTCTCTGTGGAAAATGATGTAAATACTATTAAATTAACAGAAGATATACTCAAAAAAATTAAAGAAACTTGGTAATAATTTATCTTGACAATGAAAATATATTTAACTATAATTAAATTGAGGTATTTATGGGTAGGCGAATATTAAATTTTGTTATTTTATTGTTTATATCATCTTCTTTAATATTTACTCAAAACAAAAAAAGCAGCATAGGAGTAGCTTTATATAGATTTGATGATAATTATATAAAATATTTAAAAAGCTATATAGAAAAAAATATTGGAAATAAAGCTTCTCTCACTATATTAGATTCTCATAACAGTCAAATAACACAAAATGACCAGATAGAAATATTCTTAAATAGAAAAGTTAATTTAATAGCTATTAATTTAGTAAATGAAAGCTATGCTCAAACTATAATAAATAAAGTTAGTGTTAGAAATATACCTATTATATTTTTTAATAGAGAGCCTGATTTAGAAGCTCTTAATAGTTATAATAATGTTTGGTATATTGGAGGAAGCAGCGAGAATGCGGGTACAGCACAGGGAAGAGTGATAGCTGATAGTTGGAAGTCTCATGCTAATTGGGATAAAAATGAAGATGGAAAGATTCAATGCATAATAATAAAAGGAAGAACTAACAGTGTTGAAAGTGAAAACAGAACTCAATATATGAAAGATTATTTAAAGAAAAATAATATTAAGCTTAATATATTAGCAGAAGTTTATGCTTTTGATAATAGAAAAACTGCTTCTATTGAAATGGATAAATTAATGGCTAAGTATTCTCAGAAAATAGAATATATTATTGCTAGTGATGATAATATGGCATTAGGTGCTTTAGATTCCATTAAGAAATTAGGTTTTAACAATGACAGCAGAATGCTTAATTATATACCAATAGTAGGAATAGGCGGAACACCAGAATATTTAGAAGCGATAAAAAACTATTCTGTATTTGCTACAGTAATGCAAAATCCTTCTACGCAGGCTGAGGTTTTATCTAAGGTTTCATTAAATATAATAAATAATAAATCTCCATTAGACGGCACTACTTTGAGTTTTGAGAATAATAAATATATTTTTGTGCCTTATATACCTGTAACTATGTTTAATTTAGATAGGGCTATTGAAATTTATAAATAATATTTTTACAAATAGGAGTAATTTTATGAACAAATTTATTTTTTCATTGCTATTATTTTTATCTATTTTGTCTAGTTGTTCATCAAAGAAGGTTAATGAGTCTAATGATAAGTCAATAGATGTTGCTGTGGCAATATATAGATATGATGATAGTTTTATTTCTTTTATGAGAAGGAATATTGAAACATTCTTAAAGAGTGATAATGTGAAGTTTACTATGACTGATGCTGAGAATGACCAAGTTAAGCAATATGACCAAATAGAGGCTGCTATACAGAGAAATGTTGATGCTCTTGCTATTAATTTAGTTGATCCTTTAGCTGCTAATTTGGTTATAGAAAAAGTAAAACCTTCAAACATTCCTGTAATATTTTTTAATAAAGAGCCAAAAAAAGATGATTTATTGAGTTATGATAAGGTTTGGTATGTTGGTACTAGAAGTGTTGAATCTGGCGATATGCAAGGAAATATAGTATTAAATGCTTGGCTTTCAAATCCCTCTTTGGATAAAAACAAAGACGGCAAATTGCAGTATGTTTTGCTTAAAGGTGAAGAAGGACACCCAGATGCTGAAGGAAGAACAGAGAGAGTTAAGGCTATATTAGAAGAAAATGGTATTGTATTAGAAGAGCTAGAGATGAATAATGCTAATTGGGATATACTTCAGGCACAAACTTTAATGGACGCTTGGATAAAAAAACATGAGAATAATATTGAGTTTATTTTCTCTAATAATGATGCTATGGCTTTGGGAGCTTTAAAATCTATACAAAAAGAAGGTTATAATATAGGAGACAGCAATAAATTTATACCAATAGTAGGAGTTGATGCTATACCTGAAGTAATAGAAGAGATAAAGAAAAATGCTATACTTGGTACTGTATTACAAAGTCCTAAAGACCAGGCTAAAGCTATAGTTGATATGGTTATGAATGTTGTAAATAATAAAGATGTACTTGAGGGTACTGGTTATACTTTAGATGAAGTAAAAGCAGTAAGAGTTCCATATAAGGCAATAACTATAGAAAATATTAATGATGCTATGGACGCTTATAAGTAAATATATTTATAAGAGTTTTTAAAGAGGCTTCTTTTTAAAGAGGTCTCTTTTTTTATATTTTTAATCTTATTAGTCCTACTACTTTACCTACTATAGAAACTTTTTCTTGTATTATAGGAGGATATTCTTTATTTTCAGCAACCAATTTTATGCAGTCTTTTTCTTTAAAAAATCTTTTAATAGTTATCTCTTCATCTCCATTATCATCTATTTTGGCTACTACAATGTCTCCATTTTGAGGCTCTATATTTGAAGGATTAACCAATACCATATCTCCTTCTTTTATATGAGCATCTATCATAGAATCTCCTTTTACTTTCATAAGGAAATTGTTTTCATTTTGTGCTATAGATTCTGGTAATGGAAAAAAGTCCTCATAAGACTCATCAGAAACATCCATTAAAAGACCAGCTTTAACTTCATTTGTAAGTAAAGGTATTTTTATAAGATTATCTTTTTTTTCTACTGTATTTATAGGTACACTTCCTCTTGCTCTTTTACCTGTCTTTTTTACATAACCTTTTTTTTCTAATGCTGTTAAATGTGTAGTTACAGCTGTTGGAGAGGCAAAATTAAAATGAACCATTATTTCTTTTACTGTTGGAGGATATCCATTTTCATTCATAAACTTTTGCAAAAAATTTAATATATGCTTTTGCTTGTCTGTTAATTCTGTCATATTAGACACCTCATATATATTAGTATAATATTTATTATTATACTATACAAAAATATGATGTCAACATTTATAAATTAAAAATAACATTTTCTTGATATATTTGTTATAATGTTATACAATATTTATATAATAATAGGAGTTATTATATGTCTATAATAAAAGAAGATATAATTAAATTATTAAATGAACAGTTAAATAAAGAGCTTTATTCTGCTAGTCTTTATTTTAATATGGCAGGCTGGTGCGATAAAGAGGGATTGAAAGGATGCAGCCAATTCTTATATGGTCATTTTAAAGAAGAAACAACTCACTTTGAAAAGTTTAGAGATTTTATTAATAAAGTTGGCGGACAGGCTATTATTACAGAGATGAAAGCTCCTCAAAGTAAATTCAAATCTGTAGAAGATTTATTTAAAGCTATATTAAAACATGAAGAATATGTTACTTCTTGTATTAATGAATTAGTTGGAAAAGCTATGGAAAGTAAAGACCATATTACAGTAAGGTTTTTAGATTGGTTTATACAAGAGCAGCTAGAAGAAGAGGAATTATTTAATGAAATATTAAGCAAAATAAAAATGCTTGGAAATGGAAAATTAGAAGGAAGAGACCTTTATACATTTGACGGTATTATGGCAGATTTTGATTCTAAAAAACATTCTGCTTCTTCTAATGAACAATAATAAAATATAAAATAATAAAGTGAGGGTATATGTTTCATAAGTTTTTAAATATTTTTAAAAAGAAAGATAAGGATATACCCTCTGCAAATAGACTTACAGTAGATAATTTTTTTAATTATGATAAAGAAAATCCTTCAGAAATAAGAGCAGTCAATTTAACAAAATTTTACGGCAAGAGAAAGATAATAGAAAATATTTCTTATAGTGTAAAGCAAGGCGAAGTAGTTGGGCTTTTAGGACCTAATGGGGCAGGAAAGACAACTAGTTTTTATATTACTGTTGGTTTTGTTACAGCTACTAATGGAAATGTTTATTTAAATGATATAGATATTACTAAGCTTCATATGTATCAGCGTGCTCAGCTTGGTATAGGTTATTTACCGCAAGAAGCTTCTATTTTTAGAAAACTTTCTGTTGAGGATAATTTGCTTTCTATACTTGAATATAATGATGCTTTAACTCAAAAGGATAGAATGGATATTACAGACAGGCTTCTTGAAGAGTTTAATATCACTCATGTAAGGAAACAAAAAGGATATACACTTTCAGGCGGTGAGAGAAGAAGATGCGAGATAGCAAGGGCATTAACTGTAAACCCTAAATTTATTTTATTGGACGAACCATTTGCAGGAGTTGACCCTATAGCAGTTATTGACATACAAAATATAATAGCTTCATTAAAAGAAAAAGGACTTGGCATATTAATAACCGACCACAATGTACGCGAAACTTTAAGAATTACAGATAGGGCATACATAATGGGTAATGGTAAAATATTAGTTCAAGGAAGCCCAGAAGAGATTATAGCGAATCCTTTAGCACGTAAGATTTACTTAGGTGAATCTTTCAGTATGTGATATAAGCTTAAACAATTATATTTTCAATTGTTAATTTCTTATTTGTGATGGCTTTATTCAAGCTCTGTGAACACTTCGTAACTTCCGTATTTTTCTACGACCGAAGAGAGTCCTTCAGGGCGACTAAATGGAGTCCTTACTGTATTGGAACAAAGAAACAAAAAGAGTATATTTTTAGTATAAATAAAATACTTTAATTAAATATAAATCATAATTAATATGATTTAGTATTATTTTTTTACTTACACTTTTTGATTCTTTTGACGAAGTCCGCACTGTGAGCTACGGGAAAAAGAACAACAAAAAATTATATAAAATAAAATTTTTAATATATATTAAAAATTTTTGACTCTTTTATTTTAATTATTTGCAGGGCTTTGCCCCGCACCCCAGTTCTTTTGCGACCTAAGGAAGTGCCCTTGCGGCGTGCCACAAAGAACCAAAAAGGCTGCATTTTTTAGCTTGAAATGTTGGTATTACAATATAGTTTATACATATTCAAAACATGCAAAGTTATAGTACTTGCGTTTTTTGCAACTTTTTGACGAAGTCCGCACCGCGAGAGCGATAAAAAAGTTGAATAAAAAAATAATATAACAAAATATAGTTATTTTAGAATATGTTGATTTTAGTTTATCAAAAAATATATTTTAAGTTTTTTGTTTGTGGGGACTAGCCTCTGCGAAGCGTACCAGAAGGGTAAAAACTTTGACGAAGTCCACAGTGTGTAAGGCGGGAAAAAGTTGATAACACTTTTGTAAAAATATATAAATTGATAAAATATAATTATTTAGCTATTTTATCCCAAAGCAACATCTAAAACCATCATTATAGCAAAACCAAATATAAAGCCAAATACTCCAAAGTGATTATGCTCTTCTGCCACAGCTTCTGGAACCAATTCTTCTATAACAACATATATCATAGCACCTGCAGAAAACGACAAAGCTATAGGAAGTATTAATGTAAGTTTAGTAACAGCAATTGCACCTATCACAGCAGCAATAGGCTCTACTATTCCAGATATTGCTCCAAGTAAAAAAGATTTTGATTTTGAAACACCTGTACTTTTAAGAGGCAATGAAACAGCAGCACCTTCTGGGAAGTTTTGAAGACCTATACCAAGTGCTAAAGCTAAAGCAGCATTAAAACTCACTCCGCTGTCTCCTATAGAAAAAGCTCCAAATGTTACACCTACTGCTAAACCTTCTGGTATATTGTGTAATGTAATTGCTAAAAATAGCAGTATACTTTTTGATAGCTTTACTTTAGCTCCTTCAGTCTCTTCATGACCATTAACTATATGCATATGCGGTAACGATTTGTCTAATACCCATATAAAAAATGCACCAAATAAAAAACCGCCAACAGGTATAAGCCAATTTGGTAAATTAGTATTTTCTGATAGTTCTATAGAAGGTGCAAGCAAAGACCAAAAACTAGCAGCAGTCATTACCCCACCTGCAAAACCATACATGGTAGCAAGCAGTTTAGGTTTTATTTCAGATACAAAGAAAAATACTAATCCTGCTCCAAGTGCTGTAAAAGCAAATGTAATTCCCCCTCCAAATAGTGCTAAAACAACTGGTGATGCATTCTCTATCATTAATTACCGCCTTTTATTTTTTTTGTTTTTATTTTATAATTATATATATTATTAAATTAATTTTCAATACTAATTAGTAATAATTATTAATAATTTTTCTATCTTATTAATAAATATAGGAGTTTTATACTATGAGTAATGATTGTATATTTTGTAAGATTATTAAAGGTGAAATACCTTCAAAGTTTATAAAAGAAAATGAATATTGTGTTGTATTTAAAGATTCAAATCCTAAATCTGATGTTCATTTGCTTGTTGTACCAAAGAAGCATTTAAAAGATATAACAGAGATAGATAATGATTTGATCGGAAAAGTGTTAGATACTATTAAAGAGGTTGCTAAAGAGAATAATTTAGAATCTTTTAGAATAGTTAATAATTGCGGAGAGAATGCTGGTCAGAGCGTATTTCATTTGCATTTTCATGTTTTATCTGGTGCTAATTTAAAAGACAATTTTTAAAAATTAATTAGGAGTTATTATGATAGACAGTCATTGCCATCTTACTTATATATCTAAGAAGGCTAAAGATTTGAAAGAAGTTTTGGAGAGAGCAAACAAGGCTGGAATATATTATTTTGTGGATATAGGTGTTCACCCTAGCGATATAGATGAGCGTTTATATATATTATCAGATGCTGAAGGCGTATTTTTTAGTATGGGTTATTATCCAGACTATGCCAATGAAAATGATGAACATACTATTAAGGCTTTTGAATTAAAAATAAAAACTATAAACAAAAAAACTTTAGAAAATAGAAAAAAACTTATTTATGCTGTTGGAGAGATAGGATTAGATTATTATCATGATGATTCCAACAAAGAGGAGCAGAAGAAATTTTTCAGTGCTTTATGCAATGCTGCAAAAAATGTTGATCTTCCAATACTTATTCACAGCAGAGATGCATTTAAAGATACTTTTAGCATACTTAAAGAGGCAGATATACCAAAAAGAGGAATATTTCATTGTTTCAGCGGAAATGTAGAAGATGCTAAAAATGCTTTAGATTTGGGATACATACTTTCTTTTTCTGGTTCTTGTACATATTTAAAAAATGATTTTTTAAGAGAAGCAGCTAAATATGTTCCTAAAGATATGTTTACAATAGAGACTGATTCTCCATATTTAACACCTCAGAAGATGAGAGGAAGAGCTAATGAACCTAGCTTTATACCATATACCGCAGAAGTTTTGGCAGAGGCTAGGGGAGAGAGCGTTTCTGATATTATGGAGAATGCTTTAATCAATGCTTCAAGAGTTTTAGAGCTTCCTATTGATACTAGCAAACATATAAATTAACATAATTATTTTTGTTTAAGCAAATTATATATATTACGATAATAACTTTTAAGGAAGACAATTAAAAAAACTATGAGAAAATACTTTACTTTTATAACTTTACTTTTTTTATTATCTTTTTTTAATTTACTTCATTCTCAAGATATTTCTTTTGAAGAGCTTTATAACAAAATAAAAGATAATTATACAACTATATATCCAAAACGTTTCGATGCATATATAGAAGGCAAAATAGTAGAAGCTCAAATATCAACTATACCTGCAAAAAATTATCTATCTTCAAAAGACAAAATCAGATTAAAGTTCACTCTCGTACAAAACTCTAAACCAAACATTGTACTTGAAAATGTTGATAGTTTTTATGCTAAGATGTTTTCTGTGTTTGAAGAGCCTTTGGAGACTGTTGGATTTTATGCTATTGTATCTGAGAGTTATAGTTCACTTTCAAAGAAGTTTACTGTTGATTCTATAAAAGAAGATAATGATAAATATGAAGTTGTATTAAGAGCTGTTGGTGAAAACAAGGACTATAGTATAAACTACACAATAAATAAAAATAGTCTTTTGGTGGAAAGTGCTGATTATTATAATAAAAAATCAAAAATTTATGATGTTGATATATCATACACAAATATTGATAATTATACTGTTCCTGAAATTATTAAATACAAAAGTTCTGACGGTAAAGTAAACTCTCAAATACAGTTTGTTGATATAAAAGTGTCTTCCAAATAAGTATTATTGGATATTTTATTATGAAAAAATTCTTTATTTTTTGTTTCTTTATTTTTAGCTTTATGAGTTTATATGCTATTAATGATGATATTAATGCATTATTTAATTTGCAAGGCTCTGGGGATATTGTTTATTATAATAGTGATAGCGTTGTAGATAATAATGAATATTCTCAGGCAGATAGTTTAAAAACAAAATTAGAAAGAGATGGATATAAAGTATATTCTATAGTGATAGCAGATGTTTTGGACTCTTCAAAGGGAAATGAGTTTATAGCTTTGATTAGTTCTATTGAAGGAGAGAAGATATCTGTTTATGGAAGCAATTTAGACGAAAAGTTTTCTTATCAATCTTCTAGAATTGGAAAAAATGCTGCTATAGATTTAGAGAGTTTTTATGATAAGAAAAATGAGGTTGGTATTATAAAGTATTATATACTCAATGACAGTGGAGAAGATAGGGATATTTATCTTTATATATTTAGAGTTGAAGAAAATAAAATTAGTTTGGTTGCTGATGTATCTTATTATAGAGAGATTAATTCCATGAAGAGTGGTGTTGTAAATGAGATGAAATTTGCTTTTAAAGATATTGATGATGATGGAATAAGCGAGATGTTGGTAGAGTATAAAGAGAGAGTTGTAGGAAGGGCTGAAAAGATAGAGTATCAAATTTATAAATTAAGTAAAAATAAATATGAATGTGTAGCTTCTTCTTGGCTAGATGATGAATATATAGATTTATCTCCGTATTTTAAAAGAGATTAGTATATATTAAAATTATTTTATGAACTTTTATTATTTAGTGAATATGTATTATAGTTTTTTATGATATAAGTATTATTATGTATTAATGATGTATGTTTTAAATATATTATTAAGTTTTTTATATATACCAAAAATTTTTAAATTTTTCAAAATCTATTTTTTATTTTAATTAATTTTGGGGACTAGTCCCCAACCCCCTACTTCTTTTGCGACCTAAGGGAGTGCCCTTGCGGCGTGACCCAAAGAAGCAAAAAGACTACATTTTTAGGTAAAATTTAGATTTTATAATATATTTAATACACATTCCAATATATGAAGCTAAAGAACTTGCACTTTTTGGTTCTTTGATGAAGTCCACACCGTGTAAGGTGGAAAAAAGAACAATAAGAAAATTACAAATCTACAAAATCTTGGTATATAAAAAATAAAGAGTGCAAGATTTACTACTTGCACTCTTTTTTATTAATAAAAATATTTATTTAATTATATTTTCCAATTTGGGAATCTCTTTAATACAGCTGTTATTATATCAGTTTTGTAATGCTGTTCCAAATTAACTAACTTTTGGAATTCACTAAATACTATTTTTACATCTTCCTCATTTTCTGTTTCTATAAACTTAAGTAAATAAGCCTTATCAAATACTAAATCATATACTATTTTTATTAACTTTCTTCCCTGAGGAGATGTTTCTTTATTGTCTAGCATTTTTGATAAATTAGGTATTATACTTAATAAACCTATCATTAGAGAGTTTTTATTAATTTTTATATCTCCCTCTATTTCATCATAATACTCACCGTCAAGTATCTTTTGAGCAAAATAAACAAAAGATTCTGGATATTCTTTATAATGTAAGAATATATCATCTATAGTTTTAGCAAGCATATCAACTTTACCATCAGCAAATAATTTGTTTACTATTAAGTAATGGTTTTTTACCTGAGGTGAATACAATATTTTTAATATAATATTATAATATTCATCTGGTTTTCCTTCTTGTATAGCTTTTACAAATTTATCTCTGTAGTTTGAAGATGGTAATATTTCATATATATGAGTATAGTTATCAACTTCTTTTATAAGCTCAGAAAGCATAGGTATATCTTTGTTAGTATCATTTTGTGTTTTTAGATATATTGTGCTTATTATTCTATTGTCGCTAGGAGCTTTTTTGTCTTTTGCTGTATCAACAAAATAATTATACATTTCTTTTGCTTCATCAGAGTTTAAATTTGGAGTATAAGTGAGATATTCCATATAGATTTGATATCTTTCAAGGAAATTATCTGTCTTATTAAATTTAGATAAACTCTCAGCATCATAAGTTTCTGCTTCTTCATTATAAAGGAAAGTGTTTTTATCAAATTTCACTGTAGTAGAAGCTCTTACAGATTTCTTAGCATTTTCAAGCCATTTGTTATAAGAAGAATCTGCTATTACTATATGAGGAGCGGCAGTTAATTCTTGTTTTAAATCTTTAGTGTTGATAGTTTTTTTGTATTTTAATATTATAGTAAGAAGTTCTGTAGGATTTTCTTCTGCCATTTTTTTAAGCTCATTTAGTTTATAAGCTTTATATACATTTATATCATCTTCTGGAAGTGTTGTAAGAGATTGTATAGCCATATCAAATGTCATTTTTCTCTCTTCTTCCTGAGATACAAATTTTATTTTTAATTCATTTATATCTATATATTTAATTTTACCAACACCAAAATTTCTATGCATAACATATTTATTTACATCATATTGTATATACTTTTCAAATGTTTCTATACAAGTTTTTGGCTGTTTATTTACATTAGTAATAGTTGATATTTCTTCTATCTTTTCAAAAAGGGTATGATTAGGATATAATTTTGCATAAACATCTACTAATCTATGTCTAAAGAATTTAGCCTTTTTATTATTTTGTGCTACTATAGCTTGTTCATAGTTTAATAAGTTTTTGATAGTTTTTAAAGCATCATTAAATCTATTATTTTCAAAATAGTAGAAGAATATTATCTTCCATACATCTATCATAATATTAGCATCAACTAATTCTTTTAAAGCATTTTCATGTTTTAATAAATAGTTATAATTATCAGGTTCATATTCAAGTACTTTTTTAATATTGCTTTCAGCATTAGTTCTTTTTCTGATTAAATTTCTTTCAAATGCAATTTTATAATAGTGTACAGCACTAGTAATATCTCCTGCCAACTCTTTTGTATGAGCTATTTTTTCAGGTAATTCAGGGTTTGATACATCAAATTTTATTAATCTCTCTAAAATTTCTAGAGCTTCAGCTTCTTTATTTGATATTTGATAATAGCTAGCTAAATATCTTAAAGCATAATCGCATTCATAATATTCATCTAATATTTTTTGTGCAATATATTCTACTATATTCCATTTTTTAGCATTTTTAAATATACCAATAAGTTTATCTAATGTATTATCAGTATAGTTTTGAAGCTTAAGATTTAAAAATCCGCTTGCATATAATGCTGATATATGGTTATTATTTTTTTGCAATTGCAAATTAGCAGTATCTAAAGCAGACTTAATATCTTCATTACTATTAATATCATTAATAATTGTAGATAGATCTGCAAAATATTTTACAGTATAATTTAATAAAGGTTTTCTTGTAAAAGTTTCTTCTGAAAATATATTTTCTAATTTTTGTAGAGCTTCTGACATCTGTTTACCCCTTATTTAAAATTTTTATATAAAATTGAAGCAAATCTTTATCTATTTCAGACATTTTTCTGCCCCATATTTTAATTTCATCCATATCTTCTTCTGTATGCCTCATTATCAAATATGTTGTTAAAAAAGCATATGCAGATAAAAGTCTTGGAGCAGTAGCTTCTCTTAATTTTAACTTTCTATAATCTGCTTCTAGTTTAGATATATTTTTTCTTAATTCAAATTCTTCTTCTTTAGTTAATTCTCTTTTAATATCTAAAATATTCATAAGTTCGCCGTAAGCACTCATCCAAGAGATAATTTCTTCCTGACTATTATTATGAATACCCCTTCTTATAATAATATCTCTAATCTCTCTTACTGCATCAATAGTAATTCTTTCAAATTCTATATCTAAAGGAGCATAAAACAAAGCATCTCTAATATACATTTTTGCTTTTTTAGTATCTCCCAATATATGGTTAATTTGTGCTATATTTGAAAGCGTATTACCATTATAAGGCTCTATTACATTTAAATATTCATATGCTTTTAATGCTCTTGAGTAGTCTCCAAGCTCTATAAAAGCATTAGCTAATAAATGCAGCTCATCTTTACCTCTAATTTCTTCTACATTTTTCTGCATTATAGTTGTTATAATGTTATTGTATATGAAGTAATGAATAGCCTTTATTGTTATCAAAGTTTTATTATATGATTTAGTCTTAATAAACTCCTCAAATTTTTTATAAGACAAATCTAAAAACTTGCAGTATTCTAAATAATCTCCTTTAAAACTTTCTATTTTGTCTGCTCTATTAATCCAAAACTTCACACAGGATATATTTTTATATAGATTCGGATATTCAAAGTCCATAGACATAATTTTATCCAAATCTTCCATAGAGTCTTGGAATAGACCTTTTTTTAATTTTTCTTCTACAATTAAAAAAATATCTTTTACTGTTTCTTTTCTCGAAAATAGTTCATCAGCCATAAATCAAAAAAAGCCCTCCAGTATAAAGATATATACTATTCTATAAAATATAATATAATAGAATAATTTTAAATTGTCAAGTAAGCAATAAAGATAAAATTGCATATTAATCATCAAATTTTTGTCCTAAAAGCTGTCCATTAACATCTATATAAAGAGCCATAGAATTATTAAGTTTTACTTCATATAGATTCCATTTCTTTTTTATTTTTGTTATAGTAGTATTTGGGAATGTTACAGATACTGTATTTGCCACTGTTTTTGGCAATATTTCTGGCGGTACTGCTACATAATTGCCTTCTACTTCTTTTAATTCACCATTAATAAAAAACTCTAACTCCACGCCATTTTCAAGTACTATTTCATATTTTTTTCTATCTCTTTCAGCTAATATAATTCTATTATTTGGAAAGAACTTATTTATAAAATCTATAGCACTTTGCGGAAGCTCATTAGGATCAACTTTCCAGTCATCTGCAGCAAGGACTGAGCTGAATATAATTAATAATATAAATACTTTTTTCATTACTATCCTTTTTATTAATCTGGAATCTTTTGTCCTACAAGCATGCCTGAAGAATCTACAAATATATTAATATGAGTATCTAATGTTATAATATAAGTATTCCATTTCTTTACTATTTTTAATATATTTGTATTTGGATTAGTTCTATTAACAGTATACATTACATTTTCTGGTATAAAATCAGTAGGTATAGGCTTATCCTTACCATCTACTTCACACCATATTCCTGCATCATTAAATATTAGTGAACAATTATCTTCTAATAATACATAAAAACGATTATTTATTTTATTTATGGTTTTTATACTAGTGTTATTAAAATTATTTTCTATAAAATTTTTTGAATTTTCTGGTAAGTCATCTAATAATATAGAGTTATATCCAAATAATTCAAGAGAAATAATCACTATAAGAAATAAATTACTAACAAATTTCCTAATCATATTTTTAAATATAACAAATTTTTTACAAAATATCAACATTTTATGACATAAACTTTACATTACTTAAAATTAAAAAATATATCACTATGTAAATATAATAATTAAAAATAACATTATTAATGCTTGTTTTTTATGGTTTTTTGTTATATTATAGGTATAATCACTATTATTTTATTTTTAGGAAAAAAGTAGAAAATTATGAAAAAGATATTGACTTTATTATTTTTATTTTCAATCCCTTTGTTTTCGCAGATAATGACTCCAGAGAAAGTTATTAGCATGATGTCCAACAGATTTGCTACTATGAATAGTTTTTCAACTAGCTTTACAGAAAGAAATGGAAGTAAAATAAAAACCGGTACTCTTATAAGTAAAAATCCAAATATATTTAAGTTAGAATATTCAGGCGGTACTAATAGCGATTCTATATATTGTGACGGTAAAACTTTGTGGATGATATTTCCAAGAAAAAAGGTTGTAAGCGAACAAACATTGCATTATGGTGATTCTGGTGCTATTTATACAAAAGCAGGCATATCTAGACTTATATCTAAGTATAATATAGATTTTTATTCTGATAGGGCGTTAAGACCAGTGAGCAGTTTTGACGGAAGTGCTTTAAATATATCAGGTTATAGCAGTTCTCAATATACTGGTGATGATAACAGATTAGCTTATCATATGCTTCTTACTCCTAAACAAGCGAGTGTTGATAGAACTGGTTTTCCTACAATACATTTATGGATTGCTGAAGATGGTATGATTATTAGAATACTTGGAATATCTACGACGAATGTTCCTGTAGAATATTTATTTAAGTCTATTAGATATAATGTTCAATATGATAATAAGACATTTGTACCTGTTATACCTGAAGAGATGCAGGTTTTAAAAGATGGTTTAATATCAGGCAATTAAAAACTTTAAAGGATTTTAAATTATATGGAAACCATAGGACAAATATTAAAAAATGCCAGAGAAAAAAAAGGTCTTACCATAGAAGAGTTAGCGTCAAGCACATATATTGTATCTAAATTTATAAAGGCTCTAGAAGATGAACAGTTTGATTTGTTGCCTGGTGAGATATATGTTAAAGGGTTTATTAAAAATTTAAGTGATAAGCTTTCATTAGATTCTGATGCTATGATAGAGCGTTATAATTTGCAAAGAAATGGAAATAAATTCGAAGAAGATATATCAAAGTCTAGAAAGTTTAAAATAAATCCTAAAAATAAAGAAGCTAAAAAATCAGAAACTAAAAAAGAAGAAATAAAAGAAAGTACTGTTTCTGATAATAATGAAGATTCTAAAGAAGAAACTAAAAAAGAAGAGACTTTAAAAACTAACAGCAGTATTTCAGTAAATAGCAAAACATATACTCCAAATAGTGCTGAGGCAGAATTATTATATATTACAAAAAGAGATTTAAATAAGCTTAGAAATAAAAAAAGCAAAGCTAATTCTTTTGTACCTATTATAATGATATTAGCTGTGTTGGTTATTTTTGCTGTTATATTTTTTAATATAGATAATATAAAAACTATATTCTCTTCAAATAAGAATAATAATAAAAGAGAAGTTGAGATAGCAAGAAACATTGTTGATAATAATGCTAGGCAGAATGTAAAAACTGGAGATATTATATATTTTAAGCCGCTTGGAATATCTGCTACAATTAAGTTTAATAGTATAGGCAATGTTATTAGAATGAATATTAATGGTCAGGATTTATCTTTTTCTAAGAGCAATCCTATAATATTGGATTTGAATGGAAACGGAATTAATGATTTTAAGATAAGTATAATAGAAGTTTATGATAATTTGGCTACTGTGGAGATGGAAAAACTTGAAGAGAATCAGATGATTAATTCTGTTTACAACAATGAAGAAAATACTAATTATTTAAATGAAAATAATATTACTAACAATATGGTTGTAGCATCAGATGTAAAATTGCCTGTGATAGATGGGGAAACTTATATAGAACAAGATACTGAGAAATCAAATATTAGAATAGAGATAACTGCTAAGCATTTTGTTTATTTAAGATATTTTATTGATTCTGGCGGACCGGCTACTACAAATCTCTTAAGTGGTAAAACATTATATTTAGAAGCTAGGGACGTGATGATGCTTACTATAGGTAATGCGGGTGAGGTTGTAGTTAAGGTTAATGGAAAGATAGTTGATGTTGGAGCTCTTGGAGAGACTGTTAATAAAACTATTAAGTGGACTAAGAATTTAAATGATTCTACTAGATACAATTTGATTATGACTGATACTAAATAATTATTAAAAATAAATTAAAAAAATAGTTTTTAGAAAAAAATAAAAATAAGGATATTGTGATTTGCAAAACATATATTTACATAGTTTAGGCTGCGAGAAGAATACGGTTGATGGCGAGCATATACTTGCTATATTAAATAAAAATGGATACAAGATAGTTGATAAAGCAGAGGATGCAGATGTTATAGTTATTAATACTTGTGCTTTTATAGAAGATTCTAAGAAAGAGTCAATAGATGCTATATTTGACCATTCTCTTTATAAAAAATATGGCAAATGTAAGAGGCTTATAGTATCTGGCTGTATGAGTGAGAGATATAAAGAAAATTTTATGGAGATGTTTCAGGAAGTTGACTCTGCTATTGGTATACATGATTTAGAAAAGATTTTAACTGCTGTAGAGAAAGACGGTTTTCATGATGCTGAAGAGAATACTACATACAAAGAGTATGTTGATAGAATAAATACTTCTACAAATTATAGTGCATACATAAGAATAAGTGACGGCTGTCATGCTAATTGCAGTTTTTGTGCTATACCTTCAATAAGGGGAAAACATAGAAGCAGAAAAATAGAAGACATAGTTAAAGAGGCTAGAGAATATGCAAAAAATGGTGCTAAAGAAATAAATTTAATAGCCCATGAGACTACCTATTATGGTTATGATATATATAAAAAATTAGCATTGCCTGATTTATTAAAAGAGCTTTCTGTTATTGACGGCATAGAATGGATTAGAGTTCTTTATCAAAATCCTGTTGTTTTAAATAAAAGTATAATAGATGCTATGTTTAAAACAGAAAAAGTTGTCCATTATTTTGATATACCTTTGCAGCATATAGATAAGGATATATTGAAAGATATGAACAGAGGAAACAGGGGATATTCTTTTTACAAGGATATGATAAATTATATTAGAAGCTATGATGAAAATGCTGTTATAAGAACTTCTTTAATTGTAGGTTTTCCTGGAGAGACTGTTGAGAGCTTTAAGAAGTTGGTTAGTTTTGTAAAAAAGATGAAGCTTGATAGGGTTGGAGTTTTTACATATTCTGAAGAAGAAAATACTGATGCTTTGCTTATTAACAAAAAGAAGATTAGTAAAAATAAAAAATTAATGCTTAGAGATAAACTTATGAGAATTGCTCTTGAGGTATCTGAAGAGAGACTTTCTAGGTTTATAGGAAAAAGCATTGATGTACTTATAGAGAAGAAAGAGGAAGATAAGTTTATAGGCAGAAGTAAATATGATGCTCCTGAAGTTGATGGATTTGTTGAGGTTTACTTTGATAAAAAGAATGTTGATAATATCAATATTGGCGATATAGTAAAGGTAAAAATAGTGCATAATACAGAGTATGATTTAGTTGGTAATTTGGAATAAGGTTTTTTTGTTGTATAATGAGAGGAGATTAATGAGCAAAAAAAATAATAAGGAATATAAAAATAGAGAAGAGGCTTTTAGAGATTATTTTGAAAGCGTAAGTAAAATTGTATATACATTAAACTTAATATCTGATAGAAATGATATGACAAGAAGACTTTCTAATAATATCAATAGAGTATTAGGTTATGATGATGAAACAATTATTAATGATGAAAAAACTGTAAATAACAATAATGATGAGATAGCTATATTAATAGATTCTATAAAAAAAGATTTAAAAAAGATACATACATTTAAACAATATAATTTTAATATAGAAAGATTTATAAATGAGTTTGAATTAAATGATGATGAAAGATTTATTTTATATTGTTTAATTACTTATACGATTTATGGGGATTCTATGTCTGCCATATCTGTAAGAAGAATATTAGAACTCATCACAATGGATGCAGATATTTATATTAACAAGTATCATTATTTCGATAGTAAAAGCAGATTAATGTCAAGCGGCATACTTGTTTTATCTCATGAGCCTTATTCAAGTATTGGTCTTTTAGAGGTATCTAATACTTTAATTACATTTGTTAATTCAAAAATAGTTTTTGCTTTTTTAGAAAAAGAAAGCTATGATTTAATATTAGATATTACAAACAAAGAAAATTATATAGATACAAAATCTAAAAAGAAGATTATAAAAGAGCCAAGAATATTAACACCAAAAGAGATAGTTTCCGAGCTTAACAAAACAGTAATAGGTCAAGATGATGCTAAAAAGGCATTATCAGTTCATGCTTATTTACATTGTTTAAGAATAAATGGAAATAAAGATATACCATTTAGGTCAAATATTCTTATGATAGGACCTACTGGTGTTGGTAAAACATATTTAGTAAAAACATTAGCAGATATTTTAGGTCTTCCATTTGCACGTGCAGATGTTACTACGCTTACTGAAACTGGTTATGTTGGAGATGATGTTGAGGTTGTTTTGTATAATCTTTATAAGAAGGCTAATGGCGATTTAGATAAAGCTCAGCATGGTATAGTATTTTTAGATGAGGTGGATAAGATAGCAAAAGCTGATGCACATCAATCTACCACAGGCAACCCTTCAGACAAGGCTGTTCAAGAGGCTTTGCTTTCTATGATGAATGGAGAGGATATTAGAGTTCCTGAGTTTGGCGACAGAAGAATGATGCATTCTAGTGACGGCATTGTTATGAACACTAAGAATATTTTATTTATTTTCGGCGGTGCTTTTGTGGGGCTTGAAGATATTATAAAGATGCGTCTTAAAGGTGAGAGCAGTTTGGGTTTTGGTTCTAATGCGGTTTTAAATAAACTTCAAAAGAATAAAATACTTAGTCAGGTTGATGTGAAAGATGTAGAGAAATATGGTATGATACCAGAGTTTATAGGAAGAATACCAATAATTGTTACTCTAAATGAGCTTACTAAAGATAATCTTAAAGATATATTGCTAAAAACTAAAGAATCACCTATAATAAAATATGTAGATTTCTTTAAAAGCATAGGAAAGAAGCTAATATTAACAGATGATGCTATAAATTATATAGTGGATAAAGCTTCTACTATGAATATGGGAGCAAGGTCATTAAAAAGTATAGTTGAAACTGCTATGGTTAATATACTTTTTAATTTAGATGGTATAAAGGGTAATGCTTTAACTCTAACTAAAAAAGATATAGAGAAAGCATTTGAAGAGAGGGAGGTAGTAATTTCAAGCGATAAAGATTTTGTTAAAAAAACTAATATTGGTTTAAAAGAAGATAAAACTTATATGGCTTGATTTTACTTAAATGTTTAAAGTCTGTTTTATATATGTAAACAGTAATGGAGTTGGCAAATAATGATGACAAAAGAAAAAGAATTATTAAAAGATTATGAATTAATAGAAGCCCACAAGAATGGGGATAATGAAGCTTTGGATATTTTACTTACTAGGTATAAAAATTATATCTTTAATATATCTTATCGCTTTATGCATAACTATGAAGATGCTATGGATTTAACTCAAGATGTTTTAATCCGTGTATATAAAGCTATAGGAAGATATGAAGAGAGGAACTATTTTAAAGGTTGGTTATACAGAATTATCAGCAATACTGCTATTAATATGTATTCTAAGGCTTATAGACGTGAATCTCCTTATCTTGAAAAATTAGAGGTTGTGGATGATAAGAGATATAATACCGAAAAAGAATATGAGAGAGTGTATTTGCAAGAGAAAATATACACAGCTTCTAGCAAATTGAAAGGAAAACAAAGAGATGTATTTATTTTGAGATATTATGAAAATTATTCTTATAAAGAGATAGCTGATATTTTAAATATATCTAGTGATTCTGCTAAGAGTAATTATTCTTATGCTCTCAAAAAAATGAAAACTTTGTTAGAAAAAGAAAGGACTCTTTTATGAAATTACATGAAATGATGCAATTTAAAACTAAAATTGAAAGAAAAAGGAGTTATTTCAATTTAAATAACTTGCCAGATGATGAATGGGTTCGCATGTTAAATAGGGCTAAGGTAGAAAGTACTATAGTAAAAAAAGAAAATACTCTTTTTGATTATATGTATACTATGATGTGCTCTAGAAAACTTTCATTTGTATTATCTATGGCTATAATTGCAGCATTGATTTTATCTTTTTTATACACTAACCCTAGTGTTATAAAAAATAGTGAGTTGGATAATATTAATACAGCTTCTACTAATAGAAGAAATGTACCTGTTATTAATGTATCTAGGTTGTAATTTCTTCTAATAGTGATTAAATATAGTAGAATTGTATATATTACTGTAATATGCAATTCTATTTTTTTATAAGCTTAGTTTTTTTATATCCGATAAATATTGAAAAAGAAATATAATATATAAATTTAATAGGAATACAATATGTCTTATCCATTTCGTCTTACTAATAAAGCTATAAGAATATTAGACTTACACTCTGTGGAAGAAGCTAAGAGATTAAATCATGATATGCTTACTCCAGAGCATGTTTTATTAGGAATATTTCATGAAACTGATTCAATAGTTGTGAATGTTTTAAATAAATTAAAAATAGATATAGAAAAAATTAAATTTGATATAGAATCTTCTATGGTAAAATCTACAAGCAACACTAAATTGTTTGGTAAGATACCTCCATCACCACGCATTCAGCATTTAATAAGCAGAGCGGCAGAAGAGGCTAAATCATTAGGAGATAATTGCATAAGCACAGAACATTTACTTCTTGGTATTTTAAAAGAGGAAAATGGAATAGCATATAATGTACTTACTAGCTATAATTTAGATTTAAAAACATTAAGACATGAGATGATGAGAATTAGAGGTAAATCTGGTTCTTCATCAAATATTTCTGAATCTTCTTCTAGCACTATTCAAGAAGATAACACAGCAAGAACTCCTACTTTAGATAAGTTTGCACGTGATTTAACTAAAATGGCTAGAGAAAAGGCTTTAGATAGAGTGATAGGCAGAGAAAACGAGGTAATGAGAGTTGTACAGATACTTTCAAGGAGAAAGAAAAATAATCCTATACTATTAGGAGAGCCTGGTGTTGGTAAGACTGCTATAGTTGAGGGGTTGGCTGAAAAGATTGTTTCTACTGATGTGCCTGATATATTATTAAAAAAGAGAGTTTTGAGTTTAGATTTATCTTCTGTTGTTGCTGGTACTAAATATAGAGGTGAGTTTGAAGAGAGAATAAAAAACATAGTAATGGAGATAAAGAAAGTTGGCAATATTATAATATTTATAGATGAGCTTCATACTTTAATTGGAGCAGGAGGAGCAGAGGGAGCTTTAGATGCTGCTAATATGCTTAAGCCTGCACTTTCACGCGGAGAGATTCAATGTATTGGTGCTACTACAATTAATGAATATAAAAAATATATAGAAAAAGATGGTGCTTTGGTGAGAAGATTTCAGCCTATAAATGTTGAAGAGCCTTCTATTGAAGATACTATAGAAATATTAAATGGAATAAAATCTAAATATGAAGAGCATCATAAAGTAAAATATACTGATGGGGCTATTTATGCTTCTGCTGTATTAAGTAAAAGATATATATTTGAAAGACATTTACCAGATAAGGCTATAGATTTAATTGATGAGGCAGGTTCGAGAGCAAGACTTATGAATATGGTAAGACCTCAGGAATTAAAAGATTTAGAAAATAAAATAAAAGAGCTTAATCAAGAAAAAGAGACTGTTGTAAAAAATCAGAATTTTGAAGAGGCTGTTAAATTAAGAGATGCTATAAAATCTTTACAAGAGGAATTGGATAAAAAAGAAGCTGAGTGGAGAAGCGAAAGAGACAAAACAGAAACAATTATTAATGAAGATGATATAAGACATGTAATATCAGAAATTACAAATATACCAGTAAAAAGATTATTAGATTCTGAGAGTAAAAGACTTATTGGTATGGAAGATGAACTTCACAGTAAGATAGTAGGTCAGAAAGAAGCTATATCATCTATATCAAAAGCTATAAGAAGGGCAAGAGCCGGATTAAAAAGCACTAAAAAACCGCTTGGAAGTTTTATATTTTTAGGTCCTACTGGTGTTGGTAAAACTGCTTTAGCTAAAGTACTTTCAGAATTTATGTTTGGAGATAGTGATGCTCTTATAAGAATAGATATGAGTGAGTTTATGGAGAAGTTTGCAGTAAGCAGACTTATTGGAGCTCCTCCTGGATATGTTGGATATGAAGAGGGAGGCGGACTTACAGAGAAGGTGAGAAGAAAACCTTATTCTTTAATACTTTTTGATGAGATAGAAAAAGCTCACCCTGACATCACAAACATACTTTTACAGGTGCTTGAAGAGGGGCAGCTTACAGATAACTTTGGAAGAAAGGTTGATTTCTCTAATACTATAATTATTATAACAAGCAACTTGGGGGCAAGAGATATTGTTAAAGGAACTTCTTTAGGTTTTAATGCCATTGGAAGTGAAAAAGATATTAATGACATGAAAAACTTTGCTATGGAAGAATTGAAGCAGAATTTCAATCCAGAGTTTTTAAACAGAATAGATGATATTATAGTATTCCATACTCTTACAAAAGAAGATTTGAAAGATATTATAGAGATTATGCTTAGAGAGTTGAATGAAGCTATAAAAGATAGAAATATTTTTATAAGTTTAACTGATGATGCAAAAAATTATATAATAGATAAAGGCTTTGACAAGAAATATGGCGCAAGAAGTTTAAGACGTGCTATACAAAAAGAGGTTGAAGATTATATTAGTACAGAGATACTTTTCGGGCATATTGAAGAGGGCGATAATATAAATGTTGATTCTGATGGGCAGTCGCTGCTATTTAATGTTGAAAAGGTAAAGACCTACAGAGAAAATGAGGTAGAAGAGTTATCTAAGAGTTGATTGTTAATAGCTCCAAATATTAATTTATTTGGGGCTTTTTTATATCATTAATATACACTTTTTGAGACTGTATTGGATATTTGCGAATTTTATAAATAATAAATAAAAATGATGAATTTTTATTTAAAAATACGTTACTATTTTATATATATATTTCTAACATAGAAAGATAAAAATATTTGCACTTTTTTCAACTTTTTGCTGCGGGAAAAAGTTGATAATACATTTATAAAAATATATGAATTAATAAAAAATATAATATATTTTTTATTATCAAACTAAAATAATTTTATGAGGTATATATGATTGATAAAAAAATTGATGTGTTTGAGAACTATCCTGTTTATAAGGCATTAATTACATTAGCACTCCCCACAATACTAGGAATGCTTGTAAATGTGTTTTATAATATGGTTGATACTTTTTTTGTAGGCAAAACAAATGACCCTAATCAGGTTGCTGCTGTTTCTTTAACTATGCCTATATATTTAGTGCTTATGTCTTTTGGTTCTATATATGGTATAGGAGGTGCTTCATATATATCTAGATGTTTGGGCTCTAAGAATTATGATAAAGCTAAGAAGGTTTCATCTTTTGTATTTTATGCTAGTGTTGTTACTGGTTTGGTATGTATGATAGTATTTTTTGTGTTTTTAGAAAATATATTAAAATTATCTGGAGCTAGTTCTAATACATATAGTTTTGCTAAGGATTATTTACTTATAGTTGCTATTGGTGCTATATTTGTGGTTTGTCAAATGTCTATGGGGCAGGTTGTACGTTCTGAGGGAGCTTCTAAGGAGGCTATGTTTGGAATGATGCTTGGCACTGTTATAAATATTATACTTGACCCTATAATGATACTTTATATGAATATGGGAGTTGCGGGTGCTGCTTTGGCTACTATAATAGGAAATGCTTGTTCTTTTTTATATTATACTTTTTATATACTTAAAAAAAGCACTTTTCTTTCTATAAAGATAAAAGATTTTTTAATTAGCAGTGATATATTAAGCAATGTATTTTCTATTGGCTTTCCTGTGTTTATGAACAATGTGCTTATAAGTGTGGCAAATATTTTAATTAACAATTTTGCTTCTAGGTATAATGATAATGTTGTTGCTGGGCTTGGAGTATCTCAAAGGATATTTACGCTTGTACTATTAGTGTTTATAGGTTTGGGCCAAGGGGTACAGCCTTTTATAGGGTATAATTTTGCTTCAAAAAATTATAAGAGAATGAATGCATCTATAAAACTTTCTTGTTTTATTAGTTTTATTTCTGGTATTTTATTTTTAGTCGTTGCTTTTATATTTTCTAAAGATTTAATTAGGATTTTTATAGATAATGATGAGGTTATAGAGTATGGTTCTAGGTTTTTAATAGCGGCTTATTCTGTAGCACCTTTTATAGGTTTTCAATTTATATTTATGTCTACATTTCAGGCATTAGGAAAAGCTTTGCCTTCTTTGGTGCTTTCTATATGCAGGCAAGGTTTGGCATTTGTTCCTGCTATATATATAGGCACTAAATTTTTTGGCATAAAAGGTATAATATGGTCGCAGCCTATAGCGGATATTGTATCTATATTATTGTCTGCTATAATGTATATTTATATATATAAAAAGGTTAAAAGAAAGTCTATAGACATTGTATAATTGTTTTTTGTATAAATTTTATATATAATCGAAAAAATAAATTTGACAAAGAGCATAATATTTTATATCCTAATATATAGAGGTATATAAAAAATGGAAAATCTAAATCAATTTATAGATCATACTATATTAAGAGCAGATGCTACAATAGATGATATAAGGAAATTATGTATAGAAGCTAAGGAGCATAATTTTTATTCGGTATGTGTTAATTCTGCTTATGTTAATGTTGCGTACAATTTTCTTTTACATTCAAATGTTAAGGTTTGTTCAGTTGTAGGGTTCCCTCTTGGAGCTATGATTAAAGAGGCTAAGGCTTATGAAACAAAATTTGCTATTGACAGCGGTGCTAATGAAATAGATATGGTAGCAAATATTGGTTTTTTAAAAAGCAAAAAGATAGATTTATTTGAAAGAGATATTAAAAAAGTAAGAGATGCTTGTCATGTTGGAGTACTTAAAGTAATTATAGAAACTTGCCTTTTAACAGATGAAGAGAAGGTATTAGCTTGTAAGATAGCTAAAGAGTTTGGAGCAGATTTTGTTAAGACTTCCACTGGTTTTTCTACAGGAGGAGCTACAGAGCATGACGTTGAGCTTATGAGAAAAACAGTCGGTGATAAAGTGGGAGTTAAAGCTTCCGGCGGAATCAAAACTTATGAAGATGCTATAAAAATGATAAATGCTGGTGCTAATAGAATAGGTACTAGTAATGGTGTAGCTATAATGAAGTCTTTAAAGTAATTTCTTTAATAAAATAAAAAATCAAGGATTATTATAAATGGAATATAGAGAGCCTAAAGCATTCTATGATGAGGAAGCTTCTAATAAGGGATTATTGCAGTATCATATAAAATTAAAGAAGGGTGATGTTGCAAGATATGTTTTGCTTCCAGGAGACCCTAAAAGAGTTGAGTATATAGCAAGCTTTTTAGATGATGTAGAGTTTAAAGCTGATTACAGAGAATATGTTACAGTTACTGGAAAATATAAAAATGTGCCTGTAAGTGTAACATCAACAGGTATAGGAGGCCCTTCTGCTTCTATAGCTATGGAAGAGCTTATAAAGGTAGGGGCTGATACTTTTATACGTGTTGGTACAGGCGGCGGACTTAGTTTAAAAGTAAAGCCTGGTGATTTAGCTATAGCTCAGGCTGCTATAAAAGATGAGGGTACTTCTTTAGAATATATACCTTTTGAATATCCTGCTATTGCTAATACTGATATAGTCTTTGCTTTGAGAGATGCGGCAAAATCAAAAAATTATAATTATCATATAGGTGTTGTTCATAGTAAAGATTGTTTTTATGGTGAATTAGAGCCTGAGAATTCTTTTTTTAGAGAGAGATTTGAAAATAATCTTAAATATTATACATTATGCGGAGCTATAGTTTCAGAGATGGAATGTGCAGCTCTTTTTTCTTGTACGGCTATTAGAAATGTGAGGGCTGGCGGAATTATGCATGTTGTAGAAAATACTATGATAGAGAGAATGGGTACACATTTAAACTATTCTTCAAATATAGATAATATGATTTTAACTGCATTAGAAGCTATAGTATTATTAGAAAAGAGAGGGTAATATATTTTATGTCTAATATAAAAAACGCTTTGCCAAAACCTTTTTTTAGAGAAGATGAGAATTTAGTACATCATTTAAAATTAAAAAAAGGTGATGTTGGAAGATATGTTATAATGCCTGGAGACCCTAAAAGATGCGTAAAAATAGCAAAGAGGTTTGATGATGCTAAACTAGTAGCAGATTTTAGAGAATATGTTACTTATACTGGTTATATAAATGGAGTTAAGGTTTCTACTACTTCGCATGGTATAGGAGGACCTTCTACTGCTATAGCATTAGAGGAGCTTATAAAGGTGGGGGCAGACACTTTTATACGTGTTGGTACTTGCGGCGGAATGAATATGAATGTGCTTCCTGGAGATGTTGTAATAGTAAGCGGTGCTATAAAGGTTGGGGGCACTATGAGAAACTATATACCTAATGAGTTTCCTTGTGTACCAAATATAGATGTGTTAGATGCTATGATTAATGCTTCAAAAAAAATTAATATAAAAACTCATGCAGGTATTGTTCATTGTAAAGATGCTTTTTATGCACAGCATGCTCCAGAGAGTATGGCCGTTGATAAAGAGCTTTTGTATAAATGGGAATCATATATAAAGGCTGGCTGTTTGGCTTCAGAGATGGAATCGGCTGCACTTTTTGCTGTTGGAGCTTCTAAGGGAGTGAGAACAGGTGCTTCTATGCTTGTGCTTCATAATCAAGAGAGAATAAAAAATGGTATAAATGACCCAAAAAATTATACAGGAGAAGAGGCTATAGATTTAGTGATAGAATCTATTAAAGTTTTGATAGATAATGATAAAAAATAATTTTGGGCTTTAATAAAAATTAAACAATAAATATTTTACAAAAAAATCGGAGAAAATATGAAAAAAGTTTTATGCTTATTAATTTATATAGCTCTATTTTTTATATCTTGTATGGGAGAAAAAAAATCTAATGATTTTGAGATAGCTCTTTTGATAGATTTAGGAACTATAGATGATAAATCTTTTAATCAAGGTTCTTGGGAAGGCGTACAAGAATATGCTCAGCAAAATAATGTAAAATATAAATACTATAAAGTTCCAGAGAAGGATATAGATTCTTATCTAAATACTATAGAGCTTGCTGCTAAAGGCGGAGCTAAATTGATTGTTACTCCAGGATATATGTTTGAACCTGCTATTTATAAAGCACAGGATATATACACTAACATTAATTTTATATTGATAGATGGAGTTCCTCAAGACGGTACTTATACTGATTATAAGACAGCTAATAACACGGTATCTATTTTGTATGCTGAGGAGGAGGCTGGATTTTTAGCTGGTTATGCTGCAGTTAAAGAAGGGTACACTAATTTAGGAGTTATGGGAGGAGTTGCTCACCCTGCTGTTGTTAGATTTGGATATGGTTTTGTACAGGGGGCAGAATATGCTGCTAAAGAAATGAATTTAGCTAAAAATAGTATAAATATAATATATACATATGTTGGAAATTATGATGCTACTCCAGAAAATCAAACACTTGCTACTTCTTGGTATAGAAATGGGGTAGAGATAATATTTGCTCCTGCAGGCGGTGCTACTTATTCTGTGATGAGTGCTGCTGAACAAAACAATGGCTCTGTTATAGGTGTTGATGTTGATCAAAGCTTTGAATCAAGTTCTGTTATTACTTCTTCTATGAAAAATATTAAGGGTTCTGTTTATGATGCTGTGGCTTCATATTATAATAATAGTTTTGCAGGCGGTAAAAATTTAATTTTAGATGCTAAAGTTAATGGTATAGGGCTTCCTATGGATACTTCAAGATTTAAGAAATTTACTAAAGAAAATTATGATAAAATATATAATGAACTAATAGAAGGCAAGATAAAAATATTAAAAGATACTGATATTGATAGCCCTGATAAATTGCCTTTGAATATAGTGAAAATAAATTATGTTAAATAAATTAATTAAGGCTTTAATAAAAATTAATCAATAAATATTTTATAAAAGAATAGGAGAAAATATGAAAAAACTTTTATGTTTATTATTTATTTCTGTAATGATATTATCTTGCGGAAGCGGTGGTAAGGGGTATGAATTGGCTTTGATTACTGATGTTGGTACTATAGATGATAGGTCTTTCAATCAGGGAGCTTGGGAAGGTTTGAAGAAATATGCAGAAGAGAAAAAAATTGCTCATAAATATTATCAGCCTGCAGAAAAATCTACAGATGCTTATATAAATGCTATAGATTTAGCTGTTGCTGGTAAGGCTAAAGTTATAGTTACACCTGGATTTTTATTTGAGCCTGCTGTATATAAAGCACAAGATACTCACCCTGATGTAAAATTTATACTTTTAGATGGTGCTCCTCAAGATGGTACTTATACTGATTTTAGAATAGAAAGCAATGTTTATTCTGTATTTTATGCAGAAGAGCAAGCTGGTTTTTTAGCTGGTTATGCTATAGTAAAAGAAGGTTATACTAATTTAGGTGTTATGGCTGGTATGGCTGTGCCTGCTGTTATAAGATTTGGTTATGGTTTTGTACAAGGTGCAGAATATGCAGCTCAGGAATTAGGATTAGCTAGCGGAACTATTAAAATGAATTATACTTATGTTGGTAATTTTAATCCTACTCCAGAAAATCAAACACTTGCTACTTCTTGGTATCAAAGCGGTGTACAAGTAATATTTGCTCCTGCAGGCGGTGCTGGAAACTCTGCTATGGCTGCTGCTGAACAAAATAATGGTCTTGTTATAGGTGTTGATGTTGATCAGAGTGCTGAGTCTAAAACTGTTATTACTTCTGCTGTAAAAATGCTTGGCAGTTCTGTTTATGATGCTATAGATGCTTATTATAATAATAATTTCCCTGGCGGACAATCTGTTGTACTTGATGCTAAAGTTAATGGTATTGGTCTTCCTATGGAAACTTCAAGATTTAAAAACTTTACTAAAGATAATTATGATGCTATATATCAGCAATTAGTTGCTGGAAACATCAAACTTCTTAAAGATACTGATGCTGATTCTGTTAATAAGCTTCCTTTAAATATTGTTAAAGTTAATTTTATACAGTAAAAAAATTATTTTTATATAAAAGGGATACCTTTTGATGAGGTATCCCTATATTTTAGGAGGGATATATTGTGGAATATGTAGTTGAGATGTTAGGAATCACAAAAAAGTTTAAGGGAATAGTAGCTAATGATAATATTACCATACAATTAAAAAAAGGTGAGATACATGCTTTGCTTGGAGAAAATGGTGCGGGCAAATCTACACTTATGAGCGTTCTTTTTGGACTTTATAAACAGGAAGAGGGTATTATTAAAGTTCATGGAAAAGAAGTTAATATTGATAATCCTAATACAGCAAATGCTTTAGGTATTGGTATGGTGCATCAGCATTTTAAGCTTGTTCATAATTTTACGGCTTTAGAAAACATTATGCTTGGGGTGGAAACTGTAAAAAATGGAGTGCTTCAAGTAGATGATGCTAGAAAAAAGGTTATGGAATTAAGTAAGACTTATGGGCTTGAAATTTATCCTGATGCTATTATTAGTGATTTAACAGTTGGAATGCAGCAGAGAGTTGAAATATTAAAGATGCTCTATAGAGATAATGAAATACTTATCTTTGATGAGCCTACCGCAGTACTTACTCCTCATGAAATTGAAGAACTTATGAAGATAATGAAGTCTTTAACAAAAGAAGGTAAATCTATACTCTTTATTACTCATAAATTAAATGAAATTAAAGAGGTTGCTGACAGATGTTCTGTGCTTCGTAAAGGAAAATATATTGGCACTATTGATGTAAAAACTACTACAAAAGAAGAGATGTCTGAGATGATGGTTGGAAGGAAGGTCTCTTTAGTAGTAGAAAAAACAGAAGCTAAACCAAAAGATATAATATTATCAGTTAAGGATTTGAATGTTAAATCTCCGCATAGTGAAAAAAATATAGTAAAAAATGTTTCTTTTGATGTGCGTGCTGGAGAGATAGTATGTATTGCTGGTATTGATGGAAATGGTCAAACTGAGCTTATATATGCTTTAACAGGACTTATGGATATGTCTAGCGGAAGTGTTAGTTTGAATGGAAAAGATATTACTAATTTATCTATAAGAAAAAAGACATTAAGCGGCATAGGGCATATTCCTGAAGACAGGCATAAACATGGACTTGTGCTTGATTATACGCTTGCTGAAAATACTATACTTCAAACTTATTTTACTGATAGGTTTCAAAATAAGGGATTTTTAAAATTTAAAGAAATTGAAGATTATGCTAATGGACTTATAAAAAGGTTTGATATAAGAAGTGCAGAGGGTGCTAAAACTTTTGCAAGGAGCATGTCTGGAGGAAATCAGCAGAAAGTAATAATAGCGAGAGAGATAGATAGAAATCCTGATTTACTTATAGCTGTTCAGCCTACTAGGGGATTAGATGTTGGGGCTATTGAATATATACATAAAGAATTAATTGCACAGAGAGATAGCGGTAAGGCTGTTCTTCTTGTATCGTTAGAGCTTGATGAGGTTATGAATTTAAGTGACAGAATACTTGTTATATATGAAGGTGAAATTGTAGCTAATATGTTAAATAAAGATATTACTATTAATGAGTTAGGCTTATATATGGCTGGTTCTAAAAGGAGTGCTTAATGAGCAGTAATTTAAAAGATAAATTTGCGAGTTTTTTAGAGAAAGATGGATTTGTAAATGTATTTTCATCTTTTCTTGCTATTATTATAGGTTTACTTTTAGGTCTTATAATACTTCTAGTTAGTAATGTAAGAGATGCTTTTCCTGCTTTTATAACTATACTTTCTGGAGGTTTTTCTGGAGGCATGAGAGGAATAGGGCAGGTTATATATACGGCTACTCCTTTAATATTAACAGGTCTTTCTGTTGGATTTGCTTTTAAGAATGGTCTTTTTAATATAGGAGCACCTGGTCAATTTATTATAGGTGCTTATGTTGCTGTTTTTATTGCAATTAAATGTACATTTTTACCTCCTGCAATTCATTGGATTATTGCTTTGATTGGTTCTTTTATAGCTGGCGGTTTATGGGCTTATTTGCCTGGACTTCTTAAAGCAAGATTTAATGTTAATGAAGTTATTTCAAGCATTATGATGAATTATATTGGTATGTATCTTGCTAATTATTTAGTTACTTTAACAGTTTATGATATGCTAAAAAATCAATCGCAAAATATTACTCCTTCAGCTACATTGCCTGGTATGGGTTTAGATGTATTATTTAGAGGCTCTAGTGCTAATGGCGGTTTTTTTGTTGCTGTGATAGTTGTTATTATAGTTTATATAATACTTTCTAAAACTACTTTTGGCTTCGAGCTTAAAGCTTGCGGATTAAACAAAGATGCAAGCAGATATGCAGGTATTAATGAAAAAAGAAATATTATACTTTCTATGGTAATTGCCGGTGCTTTAGCTGGACTTGGAGGCGGGCTTCTTTATTTATCTGGTATTGGTAAGCATATTGAGGTTGTTGATGTGCTTGCTGAAGAAGGTTTTATGGGTATACCTATTGCATTGCTTGGCCTTTCTCACCCTATAGGCGTTTTAATTGCAGGGCTTTTTATTGCTCATATTACCGTTGGCGGATTTTATATGCAGGTTTATGATTTTACACCTGAGATAATAGAGATGATTATTGCTTCTATTATTTATTTTAGTGCTTTTGCTTTGCTTTTTAAATCTATTGTTGGATTTATATCTAAAAAGATAAACAAAAATAGAGAAACAAATGCTAATGATTAAATGCAATTAGTAAAAGATAAAAAAACAAAAAAAGGAGTTTTCAATGGATACAATTTATTTTTTAGTACAGCAGACTATGTTTTTTTCTATTCCTCTTTTACTTGTTGCTTTGGGAGGAATGTTTTCTGAGAGGAGCGGAGTTGTTAATATTGCTCTTGAGGGTATTATGATAATAGGAGCTTTTGCGGGAATATTTTTTATAAGCAGGCTCGGAGCAAATTTCCCTCCTACTGTTACATTATTTTTGGCTATGATTATATCTGCTTTGGCAGGAATTATATTTTCTCTTTTTCATGCTTATGCTGCTATTAATATGAGCGCAGATCAGGTTATTAGCGGTACTGCTTTAAATATATTTGCACCTGCTTTTGCTATATATGTTACTAGAGCTATACAAACTGTTCAGCAAATAAGTTTTGTTAATAATTTTAGAATAGAGTCTGTACCTATACTTGGAAGCATTCCTATTATTGGAAATTTATTATTTAAAAATACTTATCTAACAACTTATATAGGTTTTATAATACTAGCTTTATCTTGGTTTATTCTCTACAAAACAAGATTTGGTCTTAGGCTTAGAAGCTGCGGTGAGCACCCTCAGGCTGCTGATTCTGTCGGTATTAATGTTTATAAGATAAGATATATTGGAGTTGCTATATCTGGTGCTTTGGGCGGGCTTGGAGGATTGGTATTTGTTATACCTACTTCTACAAACTTTAATGCCACTGTTGCAGGATATGGATTTTTGGCTTTGGCAGTACTAATATTCGGTCAATGGAAGCCTATTAAAATACTTTATGCTGCTTTTTTCTTTGGGCTTATGAAAACACTCGCTTCAGCATATTCCGGCATACCTTTGCTTGCTAATTTGCCTATATCAAATAGCATTTATAAAATGATACCTTATATTGCTACTTTAATTGTGCTTTCATTTACATCTAAAACTTCTCAAGCTCCTAAAGCTTCCGGTATACCTTATGATAAGAGTGTAAGATAAAAATATAATTATATATAAAATAAAAAAAATTGTTTAATTATTATAAAATATTATAAAATTATTTGACAAAATTATAAAAATATAATATTATGCTCTATATGAATATAAAAAATAACTTAATAATGTTGAACAACGCAACGCAACGCAACGCAACGCAACGCAACGCAACGCAACGCAACGCAACGCAACGAATTTAAACTTTTTATTTAAAATATTTTTTCATAGCTGTTATCATCGTATAAACCGTTCCATATCATTATTGCATAATTTTTTAATGCTTTCAAAACTCATTAGTTTCAATACTGTTCAAAAAATCGTAGATAAAACAAATTTTATCATAAATAATTATTTTATAAGGAGTTCTATCATGAACAAGAAAAACATAATAGCTTTTATTGCTGTATTATCTATTTTTTTTATTTTTACGGGATGTAAAACTGTTTCAACTGCTTCTGTAATCCCTCAATCATTGCAGCTTAGCGGAAGCGACATCACTGTAGGAGAGGTGTTAATAGCAGAAATGCCGTATTCAAATGATGAAAATCTAAAAGAACAATTAATAGCAAAAGCATTAAAAGATTCTAAATACGATTTTTTAATAATGCCAAGATATGAAATAGTGCAGGTTGGTTTGTCTAAGAAAATGAGAGTTATAGGAAGAGGTGCAAAAGTTAAATAAATAGCATATAGCATATTAATAAAATTTTTAATAAAATTTTTAATAAAATTTATTTAATAGTATTACTTTTCTAAAATATAAGCAACGTCTAAACGGCATTACAAGAGGTGAGATAATATCAAGCCTCTTTTATTTTTTATTTAGCAAAATATTATTTACTTGGTTTAGCAAAGAAATTAAACATTTAATAGTAATATTTATTTTTGTATTGATTTACTAATAAAAAGATGCTTGAATTAGATTGTTTTTATGGTATTATATAAAGTATGCATAATATAAAATTAATAGCTACAGATTTAGACGGCACACTTCTCAATAATAATAGCGAAATAAGCGATTACAATAGAGATGTATTAAAATATTGCATCAATAATGGTATAGAACTTATACTCTCTAGCGGAAGACCTTTTGACGGTCTTAAAAGATATAATAAATATTTGGATAATAATAATTATTCTATAGTTTGTAATGGTTCTGTTATTACTGATAGTGAAGGCAATATTGTATATAATGAAGTAATTAAAGAGAAAGATGTATTTTATTTAATGGATATTGCTAAAAGTTATGATGTTTATTTGCATGTTTATAATGGCAATCAATATATAGTTTCTGAAGAGGATATATATTTTAAAAATTATGCTCAAAAAGAAAATATTACTGATGTTGTTATAGGGTTTGATTCTATTGATAATTATAATTTTAGTAAGATGTTATTTATTGGAGAGAATGATGTGCTTTCTAATCTTGAGACTTATATAAGAGATAATCTTGATGTTCACACTTCATTTTCTCACCCTAATTTTTTAGAGGTTTTAGCTTCTGGCATCAATAAGGGCAGTGCTTTAAAGTGGTTATGTGATAAGAAGGATATTGACAGAAAAAATGTAATAGCTTTTGGTGATAATTATAACGATATAGAAATGATTGAGTTTGCGGGTGTTGGCGTTGCTATGGAGAATGGTGAAGATATATTAAAACAAAGAGCGGACTATATTGCTTTAACTAATGAAGATGATGGATTAGGTAAGTTTTTAAAAGGATTATTTAATTTATGAATAACAATATAAAATTAATAGCTAGTGATTTAGATGGCACACTTCTTAATGACAATAGTGAAATAAGTGATTATAATAAAACCATTTTAAAAAAACTTATGGAAAAAGGTATTGATATTGTAATTGCTACAGGAAGACCTATTTCTTCTATGGATTTTTATTATGAGGAATTACAAAATAATGGTGAATCTATAGTATTTAATGGGGCTATGGTTGTTGATAAGAATTTTAATTGCATTTTTACAAATCCTCTAAAAAGAGAAATAGCCAAAGAAATAATAAATCTATATAAAGAAAAATATATAAATAATACTTCATTAAATATTTATTCTATACAAAAATATATAGTTGCCAAAGATAATTTTAAAATTCAAACTCATACTGAAAAAGTTGATAAAAAAAATAAAATAGTTGGATTAGAAAATTTTAATGATGATATTGAAGCACAAAAGATAATTATACTTGGAGAAAATGATATACTTTTAGATGTAAAAAAAGATATTGATAATTTATTTACGGTTCATACTTCTTTTTCAAATCCAAATTTTTTAGAGATACTTTCAGCAGATGCAAATAAGGCAAATGCTTTAAAGTGGTTATGTGATAAGAAAGGTATTAGCAGAGATAGTGTAATGGCTTTTGGTGATAATTATAATGATATAGAGATGATTGAGTTTGCAGGTGTTGGTGTTGCTATGGGAAATGCCGAAAGCAATGTGAAAAAAAATGCTAAATATACCACAGTTAGTAATAATGATAATGGTGTTGGAGTATTTTTAAAAGAGTTTTTTAATTTGTAGTAATATTTAATTTTATTTCATAAGTTTCAGATAAATAATTAATAAACAAATCTAAAATAATAGGGTCTAATTTTATTTCATCTGCCATTAATTTATCTTTTATATATATTATTACATCTTCTATATTTTCTTTTTTTCTTGAGTTCATAAATAATAATACATCAAATATGTCTATTATTTCTAATATTTTTGAAGGTACATAGGCATATACTTCGCCTTTTATAAAATCTTCCGCTTCAAATGATAATATATTGTCTGGATATTTGTTATTTAAAAATTGTTTTATAAGATTGTTTTTTGAATATCCATAATAGTCATGATGAAGTCCTACTAATAAAGAAACATCATCTTGAAAGTTCAAAGTTTTCTTTATAAAGTTATATCCTTTTAATGCATGCAAGTCTTGATTGTTGTCTGTATCTTTTAGAAAGTTATTCATAGGTACAGAATCAAATATTTTTAATAAGCCTATATCATGATATAATGCACCTATAGAAAAATTAATAATTTCAGTGGTGCTAAATTTTCTTATTCCAAATTTAAATACTCTTTCTAAATTATCTATTGGTATATCATTTTCAAAATGTGATATAATTTTTTTGTATTTATCTATATACTTATTCTTATATTCTAGTCTTAATTTGTTTCCTAATCTATTTTTAAACTCTTTGTTGTAATAAAGCATAAACTCTATCATCATCAATGAAACTCTGTTGCTATGTGATATCATATTAATATCTTGAAAATCATGATTATCAAAAATATAATTAAAAATATTATTATGCTCTAAATAAGAAACTATACTGCTCATTATATGATATATATACATGTCTTTTTTATCTACTTTGTTGCCTATAATCATAGATTTTTTTATAGCTTGTATTTATTTAATAAAATCAGTTCTTATTAATATTCCTATATCACTTAATATTCTATCTATTAAATACAATGTATCTATATTTATCTTTTTTGTAGATTTAAATATGGATTTTAATTTATCAACATTTGGTTCTAAAAATAAAAAGCGTTCTTCAGATTTTTCTTTACATATTTTTTTTAAAGTTTCATTGTTTTCGTCTTTAAGTTTATTAGAATATGGTATGCAGTTTAAATAAATACGGTAAAAATATTCAGCTTCATTAAATTTTTCTTTATTAGACACTTTCTTTTCATCTAATAATACACTAGTGAAAAATTTAGAATTTTTTAATAAAGCATTATTATTTTTTATTTCATCTATAAATATATCAATAGCCTTGCCTTCAAAATAAGTAACTATACCATTCATATTTTGACATTTTATAGTAATATCATCATTATATATTTTTGTTTTAGATTTAATTATGGTTTCAAATTCTGTCTCATAATATTTATCCATACTTATTCCATCATATTTAAGATTTCTTCTATATGCTTTAATTGTCTGTCAGCAGTTTTATTATAATCTATTTCTCCAAGAGCTATTTTATATGCTTTATCTATTAAATTATCCATTTCTAGTTTTGATTTATTTTTCATTACTTTTTCAGCTAAATCTTTAGTAACTATCCATCTTTCTTTGGCTAAATTATAAAAATAAACAGCATATTCAAAACTCTTTTTTATATCTTCATCAAATTGTGAATTATAAAAATAATAGTTTTGTTTATCATAAAGACCTGCTAAATATATATAATTTTGAGTGATAAGATAATTAAATTGCATATGCATAAGGTCTTTATATTTAGTATATGCTTCTTCTGTTTCTATTATTGTTAATGCTCTGTTTACAAAATCAAAAGGTGCATTTAATGCTCTTTCTAAATAATCCACATTTCTAAGCAAATCATATTCAGCATAATATGAAGGAAGTGAATAGAGTCTATAATAATCTTCAGCATAAACTATATAACCATAATCTTTTTTTTCTATTATAGTAGATTGTTTCATATCTATTTTAGGATATAGATTGCTGATAGATAAAATTATAAATAATATAATTAATTTTTTCATACTTCTTATTATAAGATATCGGTATAAAAAAACAATTCTTTATTATAATTAATATTTTGATTTATTTTATTATTGTTCTATTTTTTTGTTATATATAATTACAGTTGATAAATTTTGGTAGTTTTTGTAATATTGATATATGAAAAGATTTTTATTATTGTTATTAATTATAATTAATGTTTTTTCTTATGATTTATTTTCATACATAGAAGAGAATACTGATAATATAGAAGATGGCACTAATTTTGAAAATATAGAAGAAAACACTAATAATTTTTTTGATAGTTATTTAATTATTAGAAAAAATGATATTAAATCTTCTAAATCTAAGAACTTAGCAGAAATTATAAAAGAGTTTAGCAACATTAACATAAAAAATAAAAAAGTATATTCCCAATCCACATTTATAATTAATGGGAAAAGATTAAATGATGAAGAGAAGAAGATATATTTATTTTTGTATGATAAAAATAATATAGATTCTATTGATATAAGATATAATATTTATGATGGTAATATAGTTTATAATATAGTTACTTCTAGATATTCTCAAGGTGAAGAGCTGATTTATAAAAATATATTAGAAGGTGTTTCTTTAGAGCTTACAAATCAAAAAATAACTTATAAAAAAATAGAAACTAATTCAAGTAAAACATATGGTAATTTAAATGTATTGAATTATAAAATAAAAAAAGATGATAATTCACTTAATTTTAAATTGGATACATCTGGAGAAGAGAAGGGGTTTACTGGCAGAAAGAGTAAAAATGCAGATTTAAGAACCTATTTAAAAAGTGATGTGAGTTTTAATTTAAAGCCTATTGATGAGATAAGTTTTACAGGTAAATATTTTTTAGATTTACAAACGGATATTGGTTTATTAGGGAAAAATGAAACTAATAATATAAAAAATCAAAATATATATCAAGGCGGAACTTTAGGAATAAAATTGCATCCTATAAGTTTTATAGTGATAGAAAGCATGTATTTTGTAACAAGTAAAAAGGATACTTTAACTATTACAAATAATCGTTATCTAATGGCTCAAGGAAATAAAACAACTATTACTTTTAATATACCATTGGCTTCTATTAACTCTAGTATTAGAGTAAAAGGTAATTACTCTTATCTTTCCGGAGAGAATACATATAATTTGAGTGTCAATAATAATTCGCTTCCAGGTCTTCCAAAGCATCAATTTAATACTTCTGTAGAATATGTTTATGGCATTAATTTAAATTATGAATATGCTTTAATGTTTAATGTTCAGTATATAGGAGATGATTATAACAATACTACTAAAAGCGATTCTGATAAATCTTATACAACTTTTGATTTAATATCTTCTTTTAATTATAAAAAGACACTTTCTTTAAAATGCGGAGTAAAAAATATTCTAGATATAAAATATGAAACTATAAAGGGCTATCCTATATCAAGCAGAGAGTATTTTGCAAATATTTCATTTATTTTTTAACCCTTTATAGTTTTCTGTTATTCAATTAAATATTAATACATGGAGAGTTAAATAGCTTGCAAATAAGCACCATAAAATATAAGGTATTAATATATAACTTGCTGCTTTTGATATAGTTTTGAATTTCATTATTGTAATTATAATAAGTATATCTAAAATTATTATTTCTATAAAACCAAACAATGGACTTTTTAATCCAAAGAATATATAAGTCCAAAACAAATTTAAAATAAATTGAATAATAAAAAGAAATATATAATTTTTAATATTTTTCTTTATTTCTAAATCTTGTTCATCTATGTATTTATTTATTATAATAGCTATTGAAATACCCATTAATAGATATAATATACTCCAAGCTATAGGAAATATTATATTTGGCGGATTTAGAGGAGACCTATTTAGAGAATTATACCATGAGAAATTATCTGCTTTTACAGATATTCCAGCTAAATATCCCATAAACAAACAAATAGCAATAGTTATAATAGGAATTATAAAGTATCTTTTTTTCATTTTATACTCCTTATAATTATTTTATATTATAATTATAACAAAAATATAAAAATTTCAAAAGAATTATAATTCATATATTGGTAATTTTAGTTTATTATTTATCTTCCTTTGATGCTTTATTATCTTTTTCAGATAAATATGTTTCTAGTAAATCTTCTAATTTTTTATTTGTATAATAGTTTGCTTTTGCTTTAGCAACAATATCCATAGTTTCTTTTTTTGCTATTTTAATAGGTTCGCCAGAGAAAACATTATAATTATTATACATTGTCTTTAGAGTTTTATATGCCATTAATGCTGCTATCAAACAAAAATGCCTATATCCTACAGCTTTTTTTTCTATTTCCATTATATATTTTATAGTATCTTCAAAATCGTCCATAGCATTATCAACCATTTTGTTAAGAATCTCTATAGCTTTATCTTTATAAGTTTCTTCTTGAAAATATGATGCTATATTATCATCATTAAATAGATTTTTAGGCCAGAATATTCTATTTTCTTTAAAATCATTTCTAACATCTTTAATAATATTTACTTTTTGAAGAAATCTTCCAAACTTTTTTGCTTTTTCTTTGTCAAGCGATAAATTATCCAAAGCCCTAGTAAGTTCAGTTAAATATACTCCAACAGTGCCAGCAACATAATAACAATAATCATTTAAATCTTCAAAATTATTTATACTATGGTCTTGATAATATATCATTCCATATCCCATTTCATTTAAATACGATATAGACATATTTTTTATATGAGAATCAAAACCAAAAAATGTTTTTAACACCAAATCTATATTTTCTATCAATATTTTGTCATTATCATTTATTGTTTTTTCCAATACTATATATTTAAAATTATCAAGGTTTTTAATATTTTCTAAACTTGAAGATTTTAATATATTTATAAATCCTGTTATTAGCGTTTCTTTATCATTAGTGTTATGCATAGAATCTTCTATAGTATCTATAATTCTTGCTAATAAATACTGTACTTCTACTTTAGATTTTTTATTTTTGTCTAATAGGGGTATAGTTAAAGCAAAGCTTCTAGATACCAAGTCAAGTAAATATTTGTTTGTAATTTTTGTTCCCATGTTTTTTCTCTTATATTTTTTCTAATAATGTTACGCAATGTACAGCTACAGCTTTGCCTTCGCCAACAGCGTCCATTTTTTCATTTGTTTTAGCTTTAATAGAAATATTATCTATACTAGTATTAAGAGCCTTTGATAGGTTTTCTCTCATTACATCTATAAAGTCTCTCATTTTAGGTTTTTCTATAATTATAGTAATATCAGTATTTGATAGAGTATAATTTTTTTCTTTCATGATAGATATTGTTTGTCTTAATAGTTCCATAGAAGATATATCTTTATACTTTTCATCATTATCTGGAAAATGACTTCCTATATCTCCTAAAGCTAATGCTCCAAATATAGAATCTATTAAAGCATGTACTACAGCATCAGCATCTGAATGACCTTTTAATCCTAAATGATATGGTATTTCTATTCCTGCTAAAATTAATTTGCGATTCTCCTGAAATACATGCGAATCATATCCATATCCTATTCTCATTGTTTTTCCTAAAAATAAATGTTTATAAAATTATATATAAAATTTTATAAATTGTCAAAATAATATATTTACTGTTAAATAAAAAATAAGCCATTATTTTAATATAACGGCTTATTTAATGTAAGAAAAATATGAAAAAGTTTATTTACCTGTGCTAGTTATGATAGTAGTCATATCCTCATTTCTGTTTATAGGTTCAGGTATCTTGATTAATCTTAAGTCAAACATTACCATGAACATACAAGGCAAGAATATGAGTGTAAGAAGAGAAGCAAATAAAAGTCCATAAGCTAATGCCATAACTATAGGAATAATGATATCAGCTCTTCCTCCTATACCATAAACAGTAGGTAAAAGTCCAACTACAGTAGTAACAGTAGTTAAAAATACCGGACGAAGACGCTGCTTAGCTCCTTCAACAATAGCTTTAGCAACTCCCTTTTTACCGCCCTCAACACCTTCATCAATAATTTTGTTAATTAAGTCAACAAGTATAATACCATTGTTTACAACAACACCAGCCAAACCAATAATACCTACAACACCCATGAATGATAAAGGCATTTTGTGAATAGCAAATCCAAGAAGTACACCAATCAAACCAAATGGAATAATTATCATTATCATGATAGGCTGTATAAATCTGTTTAACTGAAGTAGTAATACAATATATACAAATATAAATGCCATAGCAAAACTGAAAGCTAACTGTTTTAATGCTTTTACAGTTTCTTTAGCCTCACCGCCAAACTCTAATTTTAATCCTCTATAGTTTTTTGAGAAATCTTTATATTTCTCTCTAACAGCATTCATAACCTGCTGAGAAGTATTTTTACCATATTCTATACCAGCTGTAATTGTTATAGTTCTTTCACCGTTATAGTGTTTCAAAGTAGCAAGTCCGTCTGCTTTTTCTATAGTAGCTAAGTTTTTAAGATAAATTAATCTTCCAGTAGAGTTTGGTATTAATAAGTTTTCTAGATATTTTGTATCATAAGTGTATTTATCATCAAATTGTACTCTAAAGTTTAATTTATTTTCAAGCTCTTGTATGTATGTAGCTTCAGTACCATAATATGCAGTTCTCACTTCATTAGCAACACCGGCAACATTTACACCAAGTTCAGCTATCTTATCATAATCAAACATAACTCTCAATTCTTCTTTACCAACTTTATCATCATCATCAATATCTATAACGCCAGGTATAGTAGCTAAATATGATTTTATATCTTCTTTAGCCTTTTTAGCAAGCTCAGTATCATTACCTACTATCCTAATGTCTACAGGGTCTCCAGGGTCAACGCTTCCTTTTGTATTCATAGTAAATACAGGAACAGTTTGTCTTATATCTGTCTTATCTATTTCCTGATTTATTAAAGCAACAAGCTCATCAGCAGTTCTATCTCTTTCTGCAGCAGGAACTAAATAAACCATAATACCAGCTAAACTTCCTTTCTCTTCAGAAACCACCTCTTGGTCAACTTGCTTACCAACAAGAGAGTATAAAGCAACAAGCTCTTCTGGTTTTACTACCCTTGATACAGCATCTTCTATTTTAGCTATGCTTTCTGTTGTAACTTCTTTTGTAGTACCAGTAGGCATTTCTATGTTAATTACTATAGTGTCAGCACTAGTATCATAAATAAGTACGAAGTTTTTGAAGCTGTTTTGTGCTAAGAATATAGAAGCTATAAACATAACTACAAAGAAACCTATTACTATATATCTTACTTTTATTAGTTTTTCTAATGCAGCACCGAAAGGTATTTTCATTTTATCAAATAAAGCATCTTTGTCGAAATCAAGAGGGTTTTTGAAATTAAATCTTTTCTTTTTAGGTTTGTATGATTTGTATTTATCCTCTTTATCTTGTAATTGGTTAGGTAAGAGTAAGGTAGCCTGAAGCATACTAACAACAAGAGTGAATATTACTATTTTTGGGAATATATTTAATATTTTACCCATTATACCGCTTATTGTAAGCATAGGGAAGAATGCTGCAACAGTTGTAAGTGTTGAAGCAAGCATCGGCATTAAAACATCGCTTACAGCAAGTCTTGTAGCTTCAAGTCCTTTATAACCAGCCTGCTTAAAGTTAAATATATTTTCTGATACTACTATTGAGTTATCTACTATCATACCAAGTACAGTAATAATAGCAGCTAATGACATAGTATTAAATGTAATTCCTGTTACTTGCATGTATATAAAACAAGCAAACATCGTTATTAACATACCCAAGCTTGTAAACATCGCACTCTTGAAATCCAAGAATATAATCAAAGTTATAAATATGATTATAAATCCTTGAATAAGGTTTGAAGTTACAATACTTAAAAGTGAATTGATAGTTCTTGATTTATCGCCCATTACAGATACTTGAATATTATCTGGTATTAAATCAGCATTTTCTTTTAAATATTTATTTACAGTTTCAATAGTTTTAAGAATATCTGCATTTTCGTTTTTAACTATATCTAAAGAATAACCAGAAGCTCTGTTTACTCTCATCAAAGTAGTTTTTTCTTCGAAGCCTTCTTCTATACGAGCTATATCATTTACTCTTACTCTTTGACCGTTAAATGTAGAACGTATTATAACATTGCTTGCTTCTGTTGGAGTTTGAAATTCACCGAAAGTAACAACAGTTTGTTCTTTACCAGCAGATTCCATATCACCGCCAGTAGCTCTTACGTTTCTTATGCTAAGAGCATTAACTACATCGCTTAAAGATATATAATTTTCCTGCATTTTTACAGGGTCTACATATACTTTAACTTCAGGGTCAGTTCTTCCGTTTATTCTTACCTCAGACACACCATCAAGTCTTACAAGCTCATTTTCTAGTCTTTGGCTTACATCAAATAATTCTCTCTCATTGCCTTCCATTCCCTCTTTAAAGTGTACAGCTAATGTGTATATAGACATCTTATTAGGGTTTAAGTCATAAGTTGTAACTTCTTCTACATCTGTAGATAAGTCAGGAACGTTTTGCATTTGTCTGAATATTTCATCTTTTATTGGCTGTCTGTTTGGTATAGTTTCATCTAGCTTTACTATAATAATCGCTGCATTTTCAATAATGGTTGTATTGTATTCATCTATACCAGATATACCCTGTAACTGTTCTTCTATTGGTATAACAGCATTTTGCTCTACGTCAAGCGGAGTAGCACCTGGATATATTACCGATACTAACATCATATCTAAATCTGTAGATGGAATGGATTCTTTTTGTAAATTGAAGTAGTAATATCCTCCAACAGATAATATTGCAATTACTATTATATTAACAAGCATAGTTTTCTTGGCAAAAAATACTATAATTCTTTCCATATATTAGTCACTCTCCTTGATATTAACTTCTATTGTTTTTCATTAAAATAATTTTATTAGTAGTCCATAGCAAGTAATGCTCTATAATCAAATATCGTTGTAATAAACTCATATTGTAAGTTTAAGAGTTCTGTTTGCGTTGCTACTAAGTCTAATCTTGAAGTAAGTAAATCATCTATTTCTAAACGTCCTTGGTCAAGTTTTTGAAGCTGAGTTGCTATTCTTGAGTTTATTGCTCTTATTTGTGTTCTTTTACTGTTCATTAAATTTTTATATGTTTCAAATTTATAAATATATCCTTGAAGCTGTGTGTTATAATCTTTTTCAAGCATATCATATTGAGCTATTATTCCGTATAATGAGTTTTCAGCCATTTTGTATTGTGCTTCATTAGCTCTATTACCAAGAGGGTAGGAGAATTGTACTCCTGCAAAAAAGTCAACATTAGTCATACTTCCAAATGAATTAAAATAACCAGAAGTATTAGGGCTTACTCCATTTAAACTCACGCTTCCTACTATATCTAAATTAGGTAATGTACCATTTTTCATTGCAGATAAAGCATATTCTGCTCTAATCTTTGATTGATATGCAATCTGTCCATTAACGCTATCAGCAAAAGCAACAGCCTCCATAGTCATATTGCTTCCCAAATCCAAATAAGAATCCCAAGTTGTGTGGTCTGGTTTAAGATTAGTTACAGGGAAGAAGAAACTTATAGTTGTGAGCAATGTGTCTAAAGCGATTTTATTTTGTGCATAATAGTCACTATAAACTAAAGTTTGTGTTCTAGCATTTTGATAAGAGTCATTATCTATAAGTCCATTATTGTATCTGTCTCTCATTTGGTTTTCAAATCTTTTTGCTGTAATGTACATGTTCCTATAATATTCCAATAGCTTTTCATACATTATCCATTGATAATATAATTTTTGATAAGCTACTAAAACACTAGCATCATCTAATTTTCTTTGAAGTTTTGCTATATTTAATGCATATTCAGCATCTTTTATTGGGTATCTATCTAATGCCCCAAAGAAGTTTCTTAAAAGAGGCTGAGTTACTTCTAATGTTAATGATGGCTGATAATTTTGAAACTTTGTTTTTGTACCATCAGGGGCAACTAAATCTCCTGTGAGAAAAGAGTTGTGTGTTAAATTAACAGACCATTTTGTGCCTGTATATGGTATTAAACTTCCAAGTCCAATTCCAGCTTGAATGCCTGTAGCACCAATAGAAGGACTTAAAGTTGGGTCGGTATATCCTGATGATAAGCTTCCATATTTACCAACTGCTCCAAGTTGTGCAGATAGGTTAACATCGCCGCTTGATTTTGCACTAAGTAAATTCATTTCAGCATTTGTTTCTGTTACGGCATTTATTTTTAGTTCAGGTATTAAATCTCTAATATTTTCCATATATTGAGCGTAACTTAATGTATTAGTAGTTTGAGCGTATACCAAGTTTATACTAAAAAATATTGATAATAACACAATAATGTTTTTTCTCATTTATGCTCCTTTAAATAATCAAAACTTAAGTTCTAAAACCATATTTGTATACATTTTTACTTCCGAGTAAAAGTAGCAATGTTTTATATAATGTATCAATTAAACCATCTAAATTAACTTCTAAATTTTTATTCTTTCTTTTTTCCTCCCTATAGTAATAAAGCTTTCTGTCTAAGTTATAATACTTGTTTAATATTAATTCATTACCAATCCCGCCAACGGCAACTATCATCTGCATGTAAATGTCATGTGCATTAAGTACAGGAGTAAAATATTTTTCATCTATTTTTTGATCTATAAATATTAATAATTCACCAAACCAATAATTTAATATAATGTCTTTATTGATATTATCTTTTAATATTTTCAATCTCTCCATATTGTTGAAAAACATAGGCTGCAATTCAAACATTATTTTTCCAAATTCTTTTGCCGTTATGAAGAAAAACTTTCTAAAAGCATTGAATAATTCAAATATAGCCTTTTCAGGGTCATTACTATATTTATCTAATAATTCTTTTGGTTTTACAGGTACAGTAATAGTATTAAGTAAAGCCACAACAATTTCATCTATATTTGAATAATACTTGTAAACACCTCCTTGACTTAAACCCGACTCATTAACAATATCTTTCATTGTAACGCTATAAGCAGGTTTTCTTTGAAAAACTCTCATAGCCGCATTTAATATTATTTTCCTCTTGTTTTCAAAATATTCTTCATCTACCTTTGGCATTTTGATTTTTTTGTGTTCACCTCATTAAATATAGTTAATAAAAACGACATATATGTCATTTTTATTTGGAAACTAATATTAATATAATTAGAAATAATGTCAATAGCTAAAATTAAAAAAAAATATTATATTTATTTTTGTATATTTTTACTGCAGAAATATTTTAGTATTTAGGAATATATTTTGATTTTATTATTAGCATCATAGGGCGTCTTAATTCATTTTGCATTGATTTATCTGTTTTCAATAATTTTGTATTTGGTGTAGGTTCTATAATATTTTTTATTACAAATCCATTTTTTATTAATGTATTTATATAGGTAGTTAATGTTCTATGATATTTTAAAACTTTTTCATCTAAAAAGTTTGTTTCTCTTTTACCTTCATAAAAATAATTATCAATAGGAAAATGTTTTATTTCACCATTTGAATCATAAATCCAATCTTCACTTCCTTCTGCTGTAAAAATAGGGTGTTCTACTGAAAACAAAAAATAAGAATTATCATTTAAATAAAGCTTAATATCTTTTACTGTTTTATCAAAATCTTTTATGTAATGTAGAGCAAGAGAACTTAATACTATATCAAATTTTTTATTTTTTAATGACTTTATATATTTTAATTTTTCTATAGAAGATAATATTAATTCTATATTGTTCAAGTTTTTAGTTTTTTCTTTAGCTACTTCAAGCATTTTTTTAGAAATATCTATTCCAACAGCAAACTTAACATTTTTCTTAGCAGCATATATTAAATGCCAGCCATAACCACAGCCCAAATCTAAAATAGTTTTATTTTCTAGTTTAGGCAAAAGTTTTTTAAAAGATTCCCATTCACCTGCATATTCTAAGCCATATTTTGACCTATTCATTTCACTATACTTGCGAAAGAAAGTTTCATCATCATATTTATTCATACTTGTTATTTACTAGATGATTTTGTCTCCCATGGAAATAATAACCAATCATCATGATTTATGCTTTTATATATATATTTCGGTCTTATTTTGCTAGTATGCTCTCTAATAAATAAAGTAGCTATATCAAATTTCTGGTCGTCAAAATATTTTAAAGTTTCACCTGTATCAGAGATGTCATCTACGATTAAAACAGATTTATCTTTTACTTTCAATCTCCATACCTCTTCCATATTAAGAACCATAGGCACTTTTAATCTATGAGAAAGCATAACAGCAGGAACTAATCCTCCGCGTGCAAGTCCATAAATTACTTCATATTTTATTTTTGAATCTTCTATTTGTTTAGCTAAAATCTCAATAGCCTCATCAATATTTTCCCAAGATATAACATCATATTTCATTGTAAATAAATCTCCCACTTTTATGAACGTAATTCTATACTAAATCTTGTTTTGAGCATTTCAAGTAAAGAACTCTCTACAGCATTAATATCTTCTTCTCTCAAAGTTTTATTAGGGTCATAATAAGTTATAGATATTGCTATAGATTGTTTTCCTTCTTTTACCTGCTCTCCAACATATCTATCTACCACATCAACATTTTGTATAATATCATTAAATTTAGAAATAGATTTTATTACTTTGCTAAACTCAATATTTCTATCGCAAACTAATGCTAAATCTCTAAATACAGCAGGGTATTTACCTATATCTTTTAATTGCTGTTTTTTTACTCTTTTTTTGATAAGCTCAACGGCATATCTTATATTAATATCAGTAAAATAAACATCAGTATTAATATCAAATAGAGCTAATATTTTAGGGTGGATTCTGCCAATAATACCTATTTTTTCACCAAATATTACTATATCAGCAGACATAGTAGGTATAAACCAATCATGTTCTTTAGGTATAAGGTTATAATCAGTGCTATTTAAATCTTTTGTAATAAGCTCTTCTACAACACCGCTCATATCAAAGAAGTCATAAGCTCTTGATTCTTTATTCCATAATTTTTCTTGATAAAGCCCAAACATTACAGCAGATAAATGCTTCTCTTCTACAAACTTGTCATTTTCCTTATAGAATATGTTTCCAACTTCAAATAAAGCACCATTTTTATGTCTATGATTTTGATTGTAAGCAATACTATTAAGAAGAGAAACCAATGTAGTAGGTCTTAAAACGTCCATTTCGCTTGTTAGAGGGTTTACAACACTAATTAATTGTTCATCTTTAAAACCTATATTTTTAAACATTTTGCTGTCGCCAAGAGAATACTGCTTAGTTTCATAAAGTCCATAAGAAGCCATTCTATGCTTAACAAAACTTATATCAGCATAATCTGTTTTAATAGGGTTGCATTTTATATGAGGCACATTAGAATCAAGATTATTATATCCGTAAACACGTGCTATCTCTTCTATAAGGTCTTCTGCTATTGTAAGGTCATGTCTATAAAAAGGTATATCTACTTTTAAATTATTTTCACCCAAAGCAGATGCATTAAAGCCGTATCTTTTAAATATAGAAGATACTTGCATTTTATTCATATCAAGACCTAAATATCTTTTTACAAGTCCGCAGTCGAATACTATTCTTGTAGCTTCAAATTGTTTTACATTTACTTCTTTAGCTCTTGATACTATTTTAGCATTATTATCTAATGTTAGTATTAAATCTACTGCTCTGTTTAATGCTGCTAAAGTAAGAGTGTGGTCAATTTCTCTTTCAAATCTATATGAAGCATCAGTTTTTGTATTAGTAGCTATAGTAGATTTTTTTACGGCAATATGGTCAAAATATGCACTTTCTATTAATATGTTTTTAGTAGTATCTTCTATTTTAGTGCTGTCTCCGCCCATAACACCAGCTACACCTATAGGTTTTTCACTGTCAGCAATAACTAAAACTTCATCTGTAAGATTAATTTCTCTGCCGTCTAAAAGAGTAATTTTTTCATCATTTTTGGCATTTCTTACTATTATTTTTCCGTCTTTTACTTTATCAAAGTCATAAGCATGAAGAGGCTGACCATATTCAAGCATAACATAATTTGTAATATCTACTATATTATTAATAGGGTTAATACCGCATTTTTTAAGTCTGTTTTGCATCCAATCTGGAGAAGGTCCAACTGTTATATTGTTTATAAGTCTTCCAACATATTTATAGCAAGATTCCTGATTTTCTACTGTAATATCAATATTTCCGCCTGTAGAATCATATGTATTTACAGAAGGTATGCTCACTCTTTTTTCTAATACTAAAGAACATTCGCGAGCAAAACCTATAATACTAACCAAATCACCTCTGTTTGCTGTAATTTCTACATTAAATATATGGTCTGTAGAGCCTACAATTGTTGAAAGAGAGTTTCCTAAAATACTGTCTTTATCTTCTATATTTAATTTGTCTATATGTTCATCTAATATCCAAATACCGTAAACGCCTTCAATTTCTTCATATCCTAATTCTGTTCTAGAACAAAGCATTCCGCTGCTTTCAAAACCTCTTATAGAAGCTTTTTTTATAGTAAGTCCATTAGGAAGTTTAGCTCCTATCATAGCAACAGGAACATATATATTTTCTCTTACATTAGGAGCACCGCATACTATAGAAAGTACATCGTCCCCAACATTCACTTTACATACGCTTAATTTATCAGCATCTGGGTGTTTGTGTACAGTTAAAACTTTACCTATTATAACACCAGGTATATCTCCGCCAGTAGTTTCTATAGAAGAAATCTCGCTTCCAGAAAGAGTGATGTTTCTAGCAATCTCTTCCACCTCTAAACCATCTAAATTAACAAATTCTTTTAACCAACTCAAAGGAATTCTCATAATTATAATAACCTCAATTAATAATTTACCATTGTTTTAAGAAATCTATATCATTATCATAAAACATTCTAATATCTGTAATGCCATATTTAATCATAGCAACTCTTTCAATACCCATTCCAAAAGCAAAACCAGTATATTTGTTAGCATCATAACCAACATGCTTAAATACATTAGGGTGAATCATACCAGCCCCCATAAGCTCAAGCCAACCTTCGCCTCCGCAAGTTTTACAGCCTTTACCGCCGCATATAACACAAGTAGCACTTAAATCAGCACCAGGCTCTACAAAAGGAAAGAAATCAGGTCTTAATCTAATCTGAGTCTTATCTCCAAACATTTTTTTACAGAATAATTCCAATATTCCTTTTAAATCATTAAAACTTACATTTTTATCAACTAAAAGTCCCTCTATTTGATGGAATATAGGTGAGTGTTTTGAATCTATAGCATCTCTTCTAGCACATTTACCAGGTGAAACAACCGCTATAGGAGGCTCAGTTTCCATCATAGTTCTTATTTGCATACCGGAAGTGTGAGTTCTTAATACATGCTCTTTAGATACAAAAAATGAATCATGACTGTCTCTTGCAGGGTGATAAGATGGTATATTTAAAGCCTCAAAATTGTGAAAGTCATCTTCTATTTCATTACCTTCTACCACTCTAAAGCCTATTTCTGTTAATATACCTACAATTTCTTCTTCCACTTTAGTAAGTAGGTTTACGCTTGCAGATTTAGGTCTTCTTCCAGGCATTGTTATATCTATTTTATTTTTTTCTAAAGATTCTAAAAATTCTTTATCTGCTAATAATTTTTTCTTTTCTGTTAAAGTATTTTCACAGTAGAATTTAAGTTCATTTATTTTTTTACCGAATTCTTTTTTCTCTTCAATACTTTCTATAGAAGACATATTTTTTAGAAGTTCTGTAATTTTACCTTTTCTACCTAAAAAATTAATTCTTATCTCATCTATTTCCAATTGATTTTTTGCATTTGATATATTTTGCTCGAAAAGCTCTCGAATAGAATCTAAATTATCCATTATACTGTCCCTAACTAAAAAATAAAATTATAGTTTTTTATTATAATACATATAAAAATATTTTCAAGGAAAAAAAATAATATGTAATAATTTGAATGATGTTTTTTATATGTATTTAACTATTTACTTATAGCATATTATATATTAAAATAAAGTAATGTGTTAGGGTATTATATATATGAGAAAAGATATTTTGAATGATATATTTAATAACAAAAAGAAGTCTATCCTTCAATCATTAGATGAAATTTTAAGAAGGCTTTCCAATTTAATTGCAATAGCGGGTTCTATATTTGCAATATTTGTTCTTTTAATGCAAGTAAGACAGATTACAGTTTATAATTTTTATATATATTATTATGATAAAATAATAAACATTATAACAGTTTGTTTTATTATCATTTTGATAGACCAAATAAGAATAGCACCGAGAAAATTGTATATAATCGTTCCTATAATACAAATTATAGGGCTTTTACTTCTTAATTTCTTCAGCAGAAAATATTATGGTATATATGCTAATAGAGTTATATGGACTATAGCAGGCTCTATACTATTCTTTTTAATAATAGTGATAAATTGGCTTAGATTATCATATTCAAAGTTTACTCTCTATCAGATGATTATAGCGTCATTTATTTTTATAATTACATTGGGGGCTTTGCTATTATATTTGCCATTAAGTACAATCAGCGGAAGGCTACCTTTTATTGATGCTTTATTTACTGCTACTAGTGCTGTTTGTGTTACCGGATTAAGTGTAATAGATATTTCTAAAGAGTTTACTTTTTTTGGTCAGATTGTTGTTTTAATATTGATACAAATTGGCGGGCTTGGAATAATGTCCATATCTGCAATAGTGATTTTATTTTCTATTAATAAAGGAAGTGTGCAAGACAGAATAAGAACGCTTGAAATGTTTAATACAAAAAATAAAGATATTATACGCTCTACTGTAAAGGCTATATTTTTGGCTACTTTTTTAGTTGAGTTAATTGGGGCGATATTGCTTTTTACTGTTATGGATAATAATAGAATAGGGGAGAGGATATTTTATTCTTTGTTTCACTCTATAAGTGCTTTTTGTAATGCTGGATTTGCTTTATATACTGACAGTCTTCACAGATTTTCTGATAGTGCAATTGTGAGTATTACTGTAAGTTTATTGATAGTGCTTGGAGGAATAGGATATCCTGTATTTGTAAGCGTATATACTGCTATTATTAGCAAGATTAAAGGCAAAAGATATGTTATTGATGTGCAAACAATAATTATTTTACTTACAACTGCTTTTCTTCTATTGTTTGGAACTTTATTTATATTTTTCAATGAATATTCTAATGCTTTAGAAGGTATGCCATTAAAAGAAAAGATTTTAACTTCAATATTTCAAAGTGTAAGTACTAGAACGGCAGGTTTTGAGACTATTGCTTACAATTCTATGAATAGCGTTACGATAGGTGTTGTAATATTTCTTATGTTTATAGGTGCTTCTCCGAGCAGTACAGGGGGCGGAGTTAAAACTACAACTTTTTTTGTATTTATAGCTTCAATCATTACTGCTATTACTAACAGACCTTTTATTATTGTAAAGGGGAGAAAGATTAAAGATGATGCCGTTAATAAATCCATTGCTATATTTACTTTAGCTATTGCGATATCTGTATTTGGAGCATTGCTTATATTTTATATTGATGGGCATAAGGCTATGATGCCTGTAATATTTGAGACGGTTTCTGCTATATCTACAGTTGGGCTTTCGCTTGGTATTACTGCTGGGCTTTCTGTGTGGAGTAAAATTATAGTAATAGCATTAATGTTTATTGGACGTGTAGGATATTTAACATTATTTATGAGTATTGGTTCAGTTGACAGCAGATACGGTTTAATAGACTTGCCTACTGCGGAAGTTAATATTGGTTAATTTGCAATAATTATATTTTTTGATTTTTTTATTTGTGGTGGCTTTGACCCACAGGTAGTCTATTCTAAAATATAAAAATATTTAGTATGTGTCAAATTGATTATATTTATGTAAATTGTAATTATCAACTTTTTCCCGCCTTCGTACCCACAGGCACTTCCTTCGGTCGCTGTGCGGACTTCGTCAAAGTTGCAAAAAGTGCAAGTTCTTTAGCTTTATACGTATAAAAATATAATACAAAATATATTTATATTTTAGATTAAAATTGCAGTTCTTTTGGTTCTTTTATACCAATACCGAAAGGTACCTACTCGGTAAAAGAACTGGGGGTGCGGGGGCTAGTCCCCGCAAGCAATTAAAATAAAAAAAGTGCTTTTGAATAAAATTAACAATTTTTAGTATATTATCTAATTTTAAATTATTTAAAATGTTAATGTGAATATTTCTCTGTAATTAACAAAGTCGCTTTCATAAAGTGTGATAGAGTTCGCTAAAAAACTGCTCTTTTCAAAACTAATATTATTTATTATCTCTTTTAATTTATCATTATCATAAACCTTTTTTACTCTTGCCAGTGTGAGATGCGATTTAAAATCTTTTTTGTCATATTTTATATTAATATTATCTCTTAAATGCTTTACATACTCATCTAATTCTTTGCAATTTGCTTTTACAAACAAAACATTTATATCATTAAACTTATTTGTGAAATATGAGAGTTTTTCAAATGATATATTAAAAGGCTTTATTACACTGCTTGTTTTTTCTAATGATGATTTTATTTTTTCTATGTCGCTTTCTTTTATATTTTCAAAAAAAACTAATGTGATATGCATTTTATTCTTATTTACAAATTTAACTTCTGCTATATTATCATTTATCTTTTTTAGTAAAAGATTATGGTATTTACTTTTTATATTTTCATCAATATTTAATGCTAAGAACGCTCTCATAAATTAATAAATAATATTATTTAAATATATCGTTAGTGGCATCATACCAAAATACGAAATCTAAATATTCCATTGGTATTTTTTCTTTTTTTGAGTATTCTACTAAATTTGATTCACAGCTCATATAATTATTTTTAGTTAAGCTTGTTTTTGGAGTCATAGATTCTGGAAGTATATCCAATTTACTCATTACTCTCATTATATGCCTGTCAAGTATAGCAATTTTTTGTCCGAAACCAATATTCCTTAAAAAATGGCTAGCCTCTTTAAGTCCATATCCTTTAACTTCTTTTGCTAATTCATTTCTCAAACTCACAATAGAATCGTTTTTTATAGCATCATCAATTCTCTCTCTCAATATAAATTTCTCTTTTGGAAAATATAACTTTCTTGCAAGAACTATATTTCTAGCCTTCATGTTGTGAAAACGAACATGCTTTATTAATATATTAGCAATGCTCTCCTCAGAACCTTTAAAAAGTAAATTATGATTATAAAGGTCTATTATAGCAGCAGCACCGCTTCTTGCTTTTGTCTGAGGAGTACATATACAAAATGCCAATTCTGCAAATAACCTTTTATCATTTTCTCTTTTGTAAACCCTCTCGAAATATTCAAGTCTTCTTTTCATTCTATCATGAAGTATTTTATCTTTGTATATACCCATTAAATGTTTAGCGTATTCTTTATCCATTCTTTAAGCCTTTATTGTAAATTTAGCCTTTCTATAATACTACCATAATAATTAAATTTCAATTCTTGATTAATTAATATATATAATCTATAATACAAAAAATAATATATATACTTCAGAGAAAATAAAAATTATGCCAAAATTATTAATAGCTTCAGATTTGCATTTAAGTATTTCAGAGAGAGAATATTCTTTTAATGTGCTTAGAGAAATAATAGAAATATCAAAAGATTATGATGCTTTAGTTTTGCTTGGAGATACTTTTGATACATTTGAAGATTTGAAAGAGCTTAAAGAAGAGTTTATAAATATAATAGAAGAAAATAAAATATATCTTCTTAAAGGCAATCATGAGAATTTAAAATCTAAAGGAATTACTTTAAGTCAATTGAATTTCCCTAGTAATATTACAGTGTTAGAAGAGATAAGTGCTTTTAGTATAGATGATTTAGACATAGTTGCATTGCCTTATAATGATAAATACTCTGTAAATAATGAGTTTTTAAAGTTGGTTGATAGTCTAAAAAATGAAAAGAGAATACTTTTAGCACATGGTATAGTAGAGGGTACTTTGTGGGCTATAGAAGAAAATGAGGCTTCTGCAAGTATACCTATTGATATAATAAAAAAGTCTAATGTTGATTTAGCAATAGTAGGGCATATTCATAAACAGATGGATACGAGAATAGAAAATATTGAAATAGTTTATCCGGGTTCTTCGAGAGTTTGGAGAAGAAGCAAGGCAGAAATTGGTATTAGAAGATGTTTAGCTTTAGAGATAAAAAATAATAAAATAAAAAAAGAGTATATTAATATAGAATCTGCTGGAGAGTATAGAGTTTATGAGTGCAATAGTTATGATATTGAAACAAAGATAGAGAGTTTATCTGTTAATTGGAAAAAAAATGATATTATAAGCATTAATATTTATGGAATAATAGAAGATGAAAATGAGCTTGAAAAAACTAAGAAGTCTATAATAAATAAATATTCAAAAAATGTAAGAGATATTAATTTGAAAAATAGTCAATTATATTTTTTAGAAAATGCCTACAATGAAAGGATAATTAAAGAGTTTTTAGATGTTGTAAATAGTTATGAGTTTGATATTAACAATAAAGATAATTTAGAAATATTAGAACTTGCTAAACGATTAGGTATAGAAAAAATATATAATGCTTTACAATAAAAAATAATGGGTTTTGTTTATGCTTTTGAAACTAAATAATTTTGGAAAGTTTAAGAATAAAAGTTTTGAGATATCAGATTTTATTACTTTATTTTATGGGGCAAATGAATCTGGAAAGACAACTATATTTGATTCACTTATGTATTTATTTTCTGAGAATAAAAAGAGTTTAGGTTTTTCAAAGATGATAAAAAATAGGTATGGTGATGAGATTGATGTAGAGAGTGTGCCTGCAATTGATGATAGTATCAAACTTCACCCAGATTCTTATAATAATTTGTATGCCATAAGGCAAAGCGAAATAATATTTAATATGTCTGATAATAAAAAAGATTCAAAAGAGTGGGAGAGTGAAATAAAGAAAAAGTTATTCTCTTCTGATATTGATATAGGAAAAATGATTTCAGAAATTAGAGCAGAATATAGCGGAAGGGCTCAGTCATCTATACCATATCAGATTAACCTAATGGAAAATAAAAAAAATAGTATAAAAGAAGAATTAAACATACTTTATGATAAAATTAATAATGAAAGCTCTAAAAAAGAAAAGATAAAAGAATTAAATGATAAGCTTAATTTTAATGCTAATCTTATGAGAGAGAAAATTAAAGAGCATGATGAAATATTTAAGATATTTGATTTAAAAAAGAAGGCACAATTAAAAAATTATAAATTGGATTTACTCTCTCTAATAAATAATTTTTATAAGAAAAATAATTTTTTAAGTGAAAATAAAATACTTCAAAATGATTATTCTAATGAAATAAAATCTATTACAAACAATATTGATGAATTAAAAAATAAAGAGTCTTACTTAAATGGAAAAATAGAGAGTCTTAAAAAAAATATAGAAGAGAGAAAATCTATTGATTATAATAGCATAAAGATAAGAATAGAAAATGCAATAAAAAAAATAGATGAGGTAGTAAACAAAAATAAAAAAGTTCCTAAATTTGTTTTTATATTAGTTGTTGCGTTTATATCTATTCTTCTTAGTGTTTATTTTAAGAATGCATTTTGGCTTGTTATTATACTTCCTTCTTTGCCTTTCTTATTTATAAAAGAAAATACAAATACAAAAATTATAAAAGATATTTTGGATACTTTACCTGAATTAAATATAAACAATGATGTTAATGATTATAATTATTTGAGAGATTTATTAAATAAAGAATTAGCAAAAATAGAATTAATAATTAACAGTAAAGATAATGAAGAGATTGATAAATATTTAGAAGAGTTAGAGACAGTAAAAAAAAGCTGTGAAGAGGAAAACTCAAAATTAGAAAATCTATTAAATAAACTAAATGCAAAAAATATAGAACATTATTATTCTATGAAAAGAGATTATGATGCTTTATATAAAGAGACAAGCGAGCTTTATAATAAACTTATGCAGGAAGCGAAAAAAAACTCTCTAAAAGATATTAATATGCTTGAGGCTGATTGTAATAGGATTATTAAAGAATTAGAAACTATAGGTTATGATGATTTTAATGAAGCTGAGTTTAGAGGATTAGAAAATCAATTAAAAGGCTTAGAAAAAGAGATTGAATTAATAAAAGAAAATATAAATAAAATAGAAAAAGAAATATCCTATACCAGCGGAGAGCTTAATAATTTTGATAATATACATAATACTATAGTTAATCTTGAAAGTGATTTGTCTAAATTAGATGATGAGATTATAAATATAAATAAAAGAAAAAAAGCATTACAATTACTTGAAGATATTTTATCCAATATAAATCAGAAAAATGATAATGTGTTTGAATCATTATCTAATGAAGCTAAAGTTTTATATAATCATATTACAGGCAAAAATCTGCATGATGATGGTATAACAATGTCTGGTTTTGATAAAAATAAAATAATAGTTTTAGATAAGCAAAATGAAAAAAGAAATATAGAGTTTTTATCTTCTGCTACGAGAGATGCTGTTTATATAGCAATGCGTCTTTCAATACTTACTAAGATACACAAGCAAGGAAGATTAATTTTACTCGATGACCCTTTTATCACTTTTGATAATAACAGAATATTAGAAGCTCTTAAGTTTATAGTTGAGTATTCAAAAGATTATAATATACCTATAGTTATTTTTACTAAAGATGTTTTTATAAGAGATGTATTAAAAGAGTTTGAGACAGTTAATATTCATGAGCTTTCTTAAAAGTTATCTATGAATTAATTTAAAAATAAAAAAGAGATATAGTTTTGCTATACCTCTTTTTTTATTTGATTATAAATTTTATTAATTTTCGTTTATATATGATAATAATGTGTTGTATTGTACTTTCATATCTTCTGGTATTTTAGGGTCGTCTAATAATTTTTCTAAATATTTTTTAGGCTCTTCTTTTTCTCCTGCCAACACCATTGTTACTGCTTTATAATAATGTGCTATATAAACTTCTTGAGAGGTCGGATATTCTTTTATAATTCTGTCAAAATAAGAATTAGCTGTATCGTAATCATTTTTTTGTGCTCTCATCAAACCAAAGCCTAATATATATTTAGACATAGCTTCTTTTGATATAGCTTTTTTTTCTAATAAAGCATTAAATATTTTTGAAGATTCTTCTTCGTTTCCAGATTCCATATATAAATCTAATTTTTCTAAACTAGGCTCTTTACTTTGAAGAACAATTCTTATTTTTTTTAACTTTTCTTGAGCATTTTTCATATATGGTACAAACTTTTCACCTTCAACATATCCGCCTACATTTTCTAAAACAAAACCATCATGACTAATAAAAAGTATAGTAGGAAAACCTTGAACCCCATATTTTTGAGCTATATCAGCGCCTTCTTTTGATGTTTCCGGATTAAGTTTAACAGATACCATTTTTTTAGCAGCATCAATTACTTCTTTGTTAGCATAAGTATTTTTATCTAATTCTTTACACCAACTACACCAATCAGTATATACATCTATCATTATAGGTAAATCTTTATCTTTGGCTTTTTTTACAGCAGAAGCTAAATCTTTTTCCCATTTTATAGCAGCATAAGAATCATTACAAGAAATAGTAAAAGCTATTACAATAAGTGAAATAATCATCATTATATTTTTATTCATAATTCTCTGGTCCTTTATAATAAGATATTTAATATTTATCATATATTATTTTGCATAAAAAACAAGAAGGGTGTAGTGGGTATATATTATTCTTTATTATTATTATCATTTAGAGATTTTAATTTTTCTCTTATATCTGATGTTGTTTTTAGAGCATCTTCTTTTTTCATTTTTGGCTGTTTGAAAATTGTTAGAGTTTGGTCTAATATATTTTTAAAACTATCTTCCACTGTATTTTCTTTAGAATTAACATACATCATTTTTATTTGGTCTTTCATTTCTTTATCTTCTATTTTTGAAAGCAAATTTATATTATGGTCAGATACTGATATTAAATACATTTCATTTGCAATTTCTATTATGGAAACATATCTATTTGATGCTATAGCAGTAGTTGCTAATACTTTTATAATTTCATTAGAACCAGATATCTTTTTGCTTTTGTTTTTCAAATACACAAAAACGATATATATTCCAACCAATGTTACTATAAAACCAATAATAGCTCTTATAAACATAGAAGTAGTGCTAACATTTGCTCTATTTTCTATATTTCTAATATCTTGAAGTATAGCAGGTTCATTGTTTGTATTATTTATTGTGTTTTCTTGAATATTAAAATAATTTGATTGAGTAGTATCATTTGTTATGTTATTAGTATCTTGTGAATATAGAAAAGATATGGTGAGTATAGTAAATAATAATATTTTTTTTATCACAGATATTCCAATGCGGAGAGAGCGGGATTCGAACCCGCGGTAGGGGTTGCCTACGACAGTTTAGCAAACTGCTCCCTTCGGCCTCTCGGGCATCTCTCCAAATATTATCAATTATTAGTTTATCTATATTAACATAAATAACTTTTTTAGTCAATATAGTTTATTATCTTCTTTATAAAAAATAAATTCATAATAAAACAAATTTATACAATTATTAGACTATATTAGTAATATTTTCCTGAATACTTTAGCTCTTTCTATTTTAGAAAATAATTTACATTTATGGTATTTTTTATGTTTTATTTTTTACGTTTATTTAATTATATACAATTTTAATGTCTTTACAATTATTTTGATTTTTTACACATAAAATATTAAAAAATTAATATTTACAAACAAAAATGCTTGCAAAAAAAGTAGAAATTTTATATAATGACCAAATTAAGGAGTTATATTATGAGTAAAAAAATAGCAATGATTACAGGTATAACAGGTCAAGATAGCGGATATCTTGCTAAATTTCTATTAGAAAAAGGATATAGAGTTATAGGGCTTTATAGAAGAGCAGCTACAGATACATTAGGAAAAATAAAAGAACATGGAATTGTAGATTAAATATAATTTAGTTGATTTTGAATTATTAAAGTTTACAAATATTTGCAGAGTTATAAAAAATATCAACTGTATGAATTCTGTAATTTAGCAGCATAAAGTTTTGTATGAGTGGATTTATATAATTATGTATAATTCCTAGAATGAAAATTAAAAAGTTAAAAATAAAATAACTGATAAGACATTAGTTGATTTGATAGATTAAAATAAGTAGAGTTTTTATTAAAAATATTAGTGAAAGATAGAAAAAATAATATATAAAAAAATAATAAAAATTATTAATAAATTGTGAGATTTTTTATGTTTAAATTTATTTATTCAAAAAAAGATGAAGGTATATATAGAATAAGAAGAATTTTTGGTATAAAAATTATTACTAAACCACCTGAATTAAAAATTATTTGTAAATTGCAAGATATAGAAAATAAAATTTATAATATGGAAAATAATCTATTTACTAATAGTATACAAAAAGAGTTATATAAGTTAGAAGTATATAAATTATTTGCTAACAATAAATATAAAGGTAATTAATATTACATGAATATCATATTTGATTGTAGAATATATGAAACCGCTTTGCATAGAGGTATAGGAAGATATGTTTATTCGTTAATAGATCATATATTAAAAAATTTCCCTGAATTAAATATTTCAATATTAAAAGTTAATGAAAATCAAATACCACAATTTAACTATAGAAATAATAGTGTTATTTATTATTTTTATAATAAATTAGATACATATAATTTTAAAGAAAAATTTGATTTCTATTTCTTTGACGATATTTTAGTAACAAATGATAATAAATTAAATAGATCTGTAATGTTTTTTGATAAATTATTTCCAGAAAAGTTATTAAAAAATTCAAAAAAAATAGTTTCTATTGTGCATGATGTAATGCCATTAGTATTAAGAGATGAATATGTACATTATGATAGAAATAAATATATTTTGCAATTAGAAACTGTATATATTTTAGATCATATGTTTTCAAATAGTGAATGTACAAAAAACGATTTTATTAAGTATTTAAATATAGATGAAAACAATATAACAAATATATATGGCGGTATAGATACTAAATTTAATAATTTAAATATTGATACATATAACTTTTATAAAAGAAAAAACAATATAGTTTTTACTTCTGCTTATGATGACCCTAGAAAGAATGTATTAAAATTAATTAAAGGATTTGCTATAGCATATAATAATAATAAAATTCCAAAAGATAGTAAATTATATTTATGCGGTAAAGTCAGTAAAGAATATGATAAAATCGTTGAAGAAGAAATGACAAATAATAATATAACTAAAAAAAATGTGATAGTGACTGGATTTATTTCAGATGATGAACTAATAGAATTAATAAGTATTTCGAAAGCAACCATATTACCTTCATTATATGAAGGATTAGGATTGACAATATTGGAGAGTTATGCTTGCAACACACCAGCCTTCTCTTCCAATGTATCAGCTACTAAAGAATTAATATTAAATGAATGCTCTTTTGATCCTTACAATGAAGAGGATATAGCCAATGCAATAGCATTGTCATTAACAAATGAGGAAATATGCAATAAATCTATAAAGTTTGGTAAGAGATTATTGCAAGAAAAATGTAATTGGGATATTGCTTCTAAAAAAGTGGTATCTAAATTATACGAATTAATGGAATATATTGATATAGATAATGCTTTATTTACAAATGATGTATATTATGCTAATCTTTATAAAAATTCACATATATTTACTACTTTAAATACAGCATATGATATAAGAAGTCTAAACAATTCTATTGATATTAAAAAAAACAATAATACTATTATTCCTATAGAGTATTATAACAAATTTAAATATAAATATGATTACAAAAATAAAGTATTTATATTTGATTATTCTGAATTTAATATAAAAATTATTGATATAATATTATCTGAAAATATACATCAACATTGTCATTTATTTTTCCTTAATAAAAATGTATTACCAACAATATTTTTATATTTTAATAATAATTTATATGATTTTAAAGATTGCATAAAAAAATATTATCCTGATAATTATAATTTAATTGACAAAATAACAAATGAAGAAATTATTTTTAATGTCCTTCAAGAAAATGATATTTATGGTTTTTCTATATTATTAGATATAGTAAAAATATATCATATTATAGATAATGATATAAAAGTTTTTATATCCAAAGATTTAGAATTATCTGCTATAAATAGTAATAAATATGTAAGGTTTATTAATAATAGAGGTTAATATAAAATGAGTATAATACCAAAATTTATTTTTTCTAGAAGATATGAAGGTATATATTGTAAAACTACTATATTAGGTATCTGCATTACTACAAAGCCAAAATATATACCTAACAAAAATATAGAGCTAGAAATAGAAAATGAATTTAAAATTATTAAAAATGATAATTATATAGAAAAAGATAAAAAAGTTGGTATATTACTTTCTTTTGGTATAGGGGATTATCTTCTTTTTAGACCATTTTTACCATATATAAGAGAGTATTATAAAGATTATAATATTACTTTGATAGTTGCTGTGTGTGCTGGTAATTATGTTGATATTATAAAAAATTTTGATATTCAATATACAGATGAAATAATATTATTTCCACTTTTTACTAATAATTTTGATGATAAATTTTTAATTTTTTTTAAAAATATTAAATACGATATATTAATATCACATTTTTATGGGAGAGGATATCCAATCAATAATATGGTATCAAAATTAAATGCTGATATGAAAATAGGCTCTTTTGGATCCTTATGGCATGAATCTAGATATGGTAGAGTTGCCACTTTAAATAATTACAATAAAATAATATTTAATAACGTAGATGAAGATACAATAACACATGAATTAGATAACAATAGAGTTTTTTTTGAAGAATTATTTGATATGAAAATACAAATAAACAAAATAGATATTGAATTAAACAATGAAATGTTTTCAAAAATAGATTTTGATTTTAATAACAAATATTGTATATTGTTTCCTTTTTCAGGAGATTTAGGAAGATGTTATGGTATAGAACATTTTTCTTTAATAGCAAAACATTTATATTTAAAATATAATATTATTTCTTTAATTGTAGGATCAAATAATGATATTGATCATAGTAACAAAATTATAGATCATGAAAGTAAAAAATATATAAAAAATATATGTGGTAAATATAAATTAAATGAACTCTTTTATATATTTAATAAAGCAAAGTTAATTATTTCTATAGATTCAGCAGGCTATCATATAGGATTAGCAGCTAATAAAAATGTAATTTGTATATCTAGTGGAATATCATATCATAGATATTTAAAATACAACGATAATTATGTAAAAGATAAAAATATTAATATAATATTACCAAATCAATTAGAAGAAGATATAAAAAATAATAAAGCTAAATTAGATTATGAATATTTTTATTCATACAATGTTAATTTAATTAACGCTAGTGATATATGTAATATGATTGATCAAAAATATGAATTATATTAAATTTATTTATTGTAATGATTTATGGATGGAAATATGAATATATTGAATTTTATTTATTCTAGAAAATATGAAGGAATTTATTGCAAAACTAGAATATTAGGAATATGTATTACTACGAAACCAAAAAGAATACCTAAAAGATATATAGATAAAATTATAAAACGTGAATTTGAAATTATAAAAAATAAAAATTATGAAGAAAAAGATAAAAAACTTGCTGTACTTATTGCAGCTGGAATAGGGGATTATTTTCTTTTTAGACCATTTTTACAACATATAAGAGAATATTATAAAGATTATAATATTACATTAATAGTTGCAATATTATCAGGTGATTATAAAGATATTATTATGGAGTTTGATAGTGAATTAATAGATGAAATAATTTTATTTAAAATTTTAAATAATAAAAATGTTTATAATAAAGTACAAATTGCTTTTTCCAATATAAAATATGATATTTTAATATCTCATTTTTATGGTAGAGGTGGTCATTTTGATGATTTAGTACAAATAATAAATTCAAATAAAAAAATAGGCTCATTTGGTTCATTATGGCATACATCACAGTATAAAAGGGCAACTAGTTCATATTATTATGATGAAATAATATATAATAAGATAGATGAAGATGAAACTGTCCATGAACTAGATAGAAATAAAAACTTTTTTGAACAAGTATTAAATAAAAAAATAGAAATTAATACTGTAAATATTAAATTGAAAGATGAATATTTTGCGAAAATAGATTTTAATTTTAATGATAAATATTGTATATTATTTCCTTTTACTTCTGATTCAGGAAGATACTATAATATAAATAATTTTATAAAAATAGCACAACACCTATATTACAAATATAATATTATATCATATATTGTTGGTTCTAAAAATGATATAAAAAATACTGATAAAATAATCAACAATTTTAATGAAAAATTTATAAAAAATATCTGTGGAGAATATAAGTTAAATGAGCTTTTTTATATATTTAACAAGGCAAGATTAATTATTTCTATTGATTCAGCTGGTTATCATATTGGGGTGCATACAAATAAAAATGTTATTTGTATATCATGCGGTCAATCTTATCATAGATATTTAAAATATAGTGATAATTATGTAAAAGATAAAAACATTAACATAATTTTACCAAAAGAATTAGAAATAGATATGAAAAATAATACTACAAAAATAGGTTTTGAATATTGCCCAATGTATGATATAAACAGTATTAGTACTGATTATGTGGTTAATTTAATTGATGAAAAATATAATTTAACTTAATAAATATTTATTTTTTTCTAATTATTAACCCAATAGAAGTTGTTTTATACCCTGCTGTTTGTAATCTTAAATGTACATTGTTTTTATAATAAGGCGGTATATCTACATAATTATCAGCAATATATGTTCCCTCTCTCAAGTCTAAAGGATATACATAATGTCCTAGTTTTTCTAATCTTTTTATAGCTTCTTTAATATCTTTTTCTCTAAAAATTACACAATTTGGATCTAGTAATGTATCTGTGTTAGAACTCAAATTATATTCTGTAGTATGTACAGCAATACCTCCGCTTTTTAAAGTTTTAAGATTTTCAATCAAGAAATTAATACTATTTTCTAATCCACCAATATGTTCTAAAGCACAAGATGACCAATTAAAATCGAAATCTTTTAAAGTTTCAGGGATATTATTCATATTTAATGGAATAAAAGATACATTTTTATTAAATATTTCATCACTACATAATTTAAATTTATTTAATAAATTAATATTGTTCTGTGTATTTTGTCCTCCTGCTAACCAATGTTTAGCTTCTTTTGTATTGTAATCTAAATCTGTTGCTAATATTTCACATCCCATAGAAGCAAATAAAGATGGTAAAATTTCTGTACCAACACCAAAACCTAATCCTTTTTTACCTTCTTTTAAACAACCATTTTCATAAAGAGCTTGAATGATATATATAAATTCCCATAATTTTCTATGAAGCAATATGCCATTAGGCATATTATGGGGATTTACTTCTTTGGCTTGTTCAATATAATCATTCCAATATTCAATTATAATATTAGACCAATATTGAAATAATGGTAAACCAAAAAATTCTTGATTACATAATTGTGATGTACATACTATTGGCTTTTCAAATTTATTTATATAGTAAATATTATTAAAATTTACATTATCTTTATTAAAATTATTTTCATTAATATAATTTATTTGATTATTCACATCATTTATTTTTTTATTAATATCATTTATTTTATCATATAAGTTGTTTATACTATTATTGTAAAAATTCATTTTGTTGTTAATATTATTTAATACTTTTAAATAATATGGTTTTGTTGTAATTTTTATACCAAAAATATTTCTTATACAATAATCTCCATCATATTTTTTAGAATAAAAAAAACTCATTTTAAACTCCTATATTATTTAATATATTTAAATCAAATTGCAATAAAAAAGCCCTGCTTTGCAATAAAAAAATGCAAAGCAGGGCTTATATATTTTATATAAAATATTATTGTATTGTATTGTATTGTATTGTATTGTATTGTATTGTATTGTATTGTCTTGTCTTGTCTTCATAATAATATAAAATCCTAATAATATTTAAATCATTATATATGATATGTAAAATAAGTCAATTTTAATATATAAATTTAATTTACTTTTAATTTTATAATAATTATAAATTATTAACATCAATAAATATGATATAGA